>MDTB01227253.1_pt1 | contig 40498 bp, 36 predicted proteins | sample 811161 | NCBI WGS metagenome assembly MDTB01 (sample SAMN05326650, study PRJNA326480) | marine metagenome | isolation source: seawater | place: Mediterranean Sea | collected 2009 | reverse complement strand
GTTCTGTCGCCAAAGCCAAAGGCTATGGCACGCCAGGACACCGCCGTCCACGTTTCTCTTTCTATATCTACAATGTCAAACAGCTACCCGAAGGTCCTTACGCGCCAAGAGTATTCGCCCCAACCGGCAGGTTGGCCCGGCAACTTTTTATCGGCCTCGAAAGGATCAGTATTGATTCCACACAAATGCGAAACGAGCAAGAAAAACCTGCAGGACAAATATGTGCATCGGGGTTACTGATAGACCCGCGATGTGAGGGCTGTGTATACGGGCCTGTTCGGGTGCTGTCAAAGGGTTTTTTGGACAATCGAAGGTTTTTTTGCATTTTTTCGCAAATACTATCTGTAGGGGGTAGGCGAGGCACGCAGACACAATCAGGAGTAGCACCTCGCACGCATGGCAATTTTTCGGAGCAAACCGAGGCGGGCGCCGCCATGCCTCTTGACACAATCGGCGCGTTGGGCGCATTTTACACGCCAATGACCGACGCTTTTCGTCCCGCACCATCTGTAGACGCCGCGCCCGAACCCGCGCGCGCAACCCCGCCCGGCACCGTTGCCCCGCATCAGCGCCGACGCGCGCGGCGCTATTTCACGCTGTCTTTTATATGCTGTCTTTTTCTCGCTCTGTGGCTGTTGACCGACTATGTGCTGCCCGACCCCAATAAGGCGGGGCTGAGCGCGCGGCCCGCACCCGCCCCAACACTGATTATGACCAACTGGCAGGATATTGCGCCCATGCACAGGCGCAGCCGCACGGCGACGCTGAAAAAGAGCGATTCGCTGGCTGCCCTGCTTGCCCGCGAAGGTATTGAGCCGGTGGCCGCCGATGCCGCCCTCGACGCATTGCAAAAAGTGTTTGACCCGCGCGGTCTGAAACCGGGACAAAAACTGCGTATCTTTACCGAATGGCCGCAAGACGCCGACCCCGACACACAGGCCGGCCGCTTTGCCGGCTTCGACCTCATCCCAAGACCACGCCAGCGCATTATTCTGCGGCGCACCGGACACCTTACCTTTGACATTGTTGACCAGAACCGGCCGCTCACCGACCGATTTTTCGTCGCCGATGCTTTGATCACCAGCAGCGTATATGAAGCCGCGCGTGGCAGCGGCATGGCCCCCAGCCTGGTTATCGATATGATCCGTCTGTTTTCATTCAATATCGACTTCCAGCGCGACATCCGCGAGGGCGACCAGTTGGAAGTTTTATATTCGCGCCGCTTTGACGGGAGCAACCAACTCGCCGAAGAAGGCGACATTCTGTATGCCGCGCTGACCAATCGCGGCAATCGCTACACATATTGGCGCCTCGAACACGAAGATGGCAGCGTGGCCTTTTATGATGAAACCGGCAAAAGCGTTCAACGTTTGTTGATGAAAACGCCCGTGGACGGCGCTCGGCTCAGTTCGCGCTTTGGCATGCGCCGCCACCCGATTTTGGGATATACCCGTTTGCATCGTGGGCTGGATTTTGCCGCCCCGACCGGCACGCCGATTTACGCGGCCGGCAATGGCACTGTCGAACTTGTCAGCCGGAGCCGCGAATATGGCCGATTTGTGAAGCTGCAACACACAAATGGCTATGAAACACTCTATGCCCATCTCAGCCGTTTCGCGCGGGGCCTGAAGACCAATGCCACAGTGCGCCAAGGCCAGATTATCGGGTTTGTCGGCATGTCCGGTCTCGCCACCGGCCCGCATCTGCATTATGAGGTGTTGCATTACGGCAAGCCGGTAAATCCGCGCAAGCTAGCCCTGCCGCCGGGGCGCGAACTCGATGAAGCGGGCATCAATGCGCTAAACGCGGCCATTGCCAACGCGCAAAAACGTGTCCGCAGCCTCGCCGCGCGTGCCAACACGCTCACCTCGCTGCCGCTCCGGTAACCAAATTTCAGCAGCCAAACTAATGCACGCCCAACTGGTCGGCGCCTGTCTGTAAGGTCAGCGCGCCGTCTTCGAGCGCTATTGTAAGCGTGCTGCCATCGGCAACTTGCCCGGACAGAATTTCATCCGCCAGCCGGTCTTGAATTTCGCGCTGCATAACGCGCTTCAGCGGCCGCGCGCCATAGACCGGATCATAGCCGCGCGCAGCCAACCAATCGCGCGCCGGTGCAGACAGATGCAGCACAAGCCCGCGCGGGTCGACCAAGGCTTGCAGGCGCGCAAACTGAATATCGACAATATCGCCAATCTGGTCCGGCTTCAGGGTTTCAAAGACCAGCATGTCATCGAGGCGGTTCAAAAATTCGGGTCGGAAATGCGCGCGCACGGCATCCATCACCTCTTCATGATGCGAAACCTCATGATTGCCCGCCGTCTCGGCAAAATGTTCCGAGCCCAGATTAGAGGTCAGAATAACCAGCGTATTGGAAAAATCGACCGTGTGGCCCTGCCCGTCGGTCAGGCGCCCGTCATCCAGCACTTGCAGCAAAATATTGAACACATCGCTATGGGCTTTTTCGACCTCGTCAAACAGCACTACCTGATACGGGCGGCGGCGCACCGCTTCGGTCAGCACGCCCCCCTCATCATAGCCGACATAGCCGGGTGGCGCGCCGATGAGCCGTGCCACAGCATGTTTTTCCATATATTCCGACATATCAATCCGGCAGATGGCGGTTTCGTCATCGAACAAAAACTCGGCCAGCGCTTTGGTCAATTCGGTTTTGCCGACGCCCGTTGGCCCCAAAAACAAAAAGCTGCCGGAGGGCCGCGTCGGGTCTTGCAAGCCGGCACGCGCGCGACGCACCGCGCGGGCCACTGCGGACACGGCATGGTCTTGGCCCACCACACGCGCGTGCAGCGCGGTCTCCATATCGAGGAGTTTCTGGCGCTCGCCTTGCAGCATTTTATCGACCGGAATACCGGTCCAGCGCGACACCACCGAAGCAATATGGTCTTCATTGACGGCCTGTTCCAGCAGGCCCGTATCGTCGTCGGCCCCGGCTGCCTCATTTTGTGCACTGAGGCGTTGTTCCAATTCGGGGATAATGCCATAGGCCAATTCGCTGGCGCGTTCCAATTCACCCCGCCGCTGCACCTGCTCCAATTCGAGGCGCGCAGCTTCCAATGCTTCTTGGGTTTTTTGGCTGTCGGCCAATTTGTTTTTTTCTGCCTGCCAGCGCGCCGAGAGCGCCGACAATTCTTCTTCAAGCCCGCCAAGCTCGGTTTCAAGGCGCGCGAGGCGGTCGCGCGACATCTCGTCAGTTTCCTTGGTCAGCGCCGCGCGCTCGATTTTCAACTGCACAACGCGGCGGTCCAATTCGTCCAGCGCTTCGGGTTTGCTGTCGATCTGCATACGCAAACGGCTGGCGGCCTCGTCAATCAGATCAATGGCTTTATCAGGCAAAAACCGCTCGGCAATATAGCGTTGCGATAATTGCACGGCGGCGATGATGGCCGCATCGGAAATACGCACGCCGTGGTGCAATTCGTATTTTTCCTTGAGGCCGCGCAAAATTGAAATCGCATCGGTCTGGTTCGGCTCGCCGATAAATACCGGCTGGAAACGCCGCGCCAGCGCTGCGTCTTTTTCGACATGTTTGCGATATTCGTCCAACGTGGTCGCGCCGATACAATGCAATTCGCCGCGCGCCAGCGCGGGCTTGAGAAGGTTCGACGCATCCATCGCGCCTTCGCCGGCACCCGCCCCGATCAGCGTGTGCATTTCATCGACAAACAAAATAATCTGCCCGTCGGCAGCCGTCACGTCGTGCAGCACCGCCTTTAGGCGCTCCTCAAACTCTCCGCGAAATTTTGCGCCAGCGATGAGCGCGCCCATATCAAGTGCCAGCAATTTTTTGTGCTGCAGACCTTCGGGCACATCGCCGTCAATAATCCGCAACGCCATGCCCTCGGCAATCGCCGTTTTACCGACCCCCGGCTCGCCGATCAGCACCGGATTATTTTTCGTACGCCGCGACAAAACCTGCATCACACGGCGAATTTCTTCGTCGCGCCCAATGACCGGGTCAAGCTTGCCTTTTTGGGCATCAGCCGTCAGATCGCGAGCATATTTCGATAGCGCGTCGTAACTGCCTTCGGCAGCCGAGGTGTCAGCAACGCGCCCATTACGGTGGGCGTTCACCGCCGCCGCCAGCGCCGACGGCGTGACATTTGCCTCTGCCAGCAATTTACCGGTTATGTCGGTCGCGTCGCACATGGCCAGCAGCAGGGTTTCGACCGTAACAAATTTATCGCCGGATTTGTCCGCCGCCTGCTCGGCGCGCGCCAGCAGTTTTTGAACCGGTGGAGCCAGCGCGAGTTGCGCCGCATCGCCCGAAACCCGGGCCAGCTTTGCCACCTCGTCATCGACGCGCGCGTCCAGCATTTGTGCATCGCCACCGGCATTTGCAACCAGCAGGCGCGCAAGCCCGCTTGCGTCGGACAACATGGCGCGCAACACATGAAGCGTTTCCAGGCGCACATGGCTTTCGCCCAGCGCTTGCGTCTGGGCAGCCTGCAAAATGGTTTTGGTTAAATCCGAATAGCGTTCGACGTTCACCGCGCCTCTCCAAAAGTTTCGATCCTATAAACGATATGGGAACGCGCTTGGGTGACAACAAGATGTACGGTTTTCGCGACCGCAAGGCCAAATCATCGATTATGGCTGATGGTTATGATTGACGGTTATGATTGATGTTTATTCGTTGGCTGCGGCGCTCACATCGCCAATGTCTTCGCTCACGCCATTCTCAACCGCGACGTCGACCTGCGCGTCGCTTTCGGGCGCGGCGGCTGTTTCGATTTCCAGCGCTTGCACATTTTCCGCCTTATCGGCAGATGCGGGCTCTTCAGATTTGGTCTCAACAGGCTTGGCGTCGCCGGCCTCACCATTGCGCCGACGACGCAAGGGCCCGCGTCGCCGCGACGGTTTTTCGGCGGCCTCTTGTTCGCCTTCCTCGCCACCGCGCGACAAAACCAGCGGCGTCGCAGCGCCTTCTTCCGTCTCGACTTCTGTGGCGGCCTCGTCTTCGTTTTCGGCCATTTGCGTCTGCTCGGCTTGCGGCAGCTGATGCGACAGCACGATGCGATAATAATGCTCGGCATGTTGCAGATAGTTTTCCGACATCACCCGGTCGCCCGCCGACATCGCATCGCGCGCAAGCGTCTGATATTTTTCATAGACCTGACTTGCTGTGCCGCGCACCCGAACATCGGGGCCGTTGCTGTCATAGCTCCGGTTTACAGGATTTTGCTGGCGACGACCGCGCCCACGTGAGCGTTTCATATTGTTTTCCTAAAGTTCAAAACAGATTTCATGCCTCGGACCATGACCGATTGCGATTTACTGATGATCTGACATCTTGCGCTTGATATCTCCGCACGCTCTAGGCCTTGAATTGACGACCCGAATTTTCAGCGGAGAGGTTTGAAACACATTCATTTCTCAGTGACCGTGTTTCGGGTACTGAACCTAGCCGCAAAAGTTTTAAATTCAAACCCCTTTTTTGGATTTTTTTATCTGCCCGCGAACCACCCGCGCGCGTCCGGCAAGATCTTGGTCAACGCGCAGATTTTCAAAACCCTGCGCGCGCATCAAAGCGCTGACCGGCGCGGCCTGATCGTGACCCACCTCCAAGAGCAAATGCCCGTTGCGGCTAAGATAATGCGGCGCGTGACGGCAAATATGGCGATAGGCATCAAGGCCATCCGGCCCGCCATCCAACGCCTGACGCGGGTCGTGGTCGCGCACCGCCGCGGCCAGTTTGTCAATCGCGGCGCGCGCAATATAGGGCGGGTTGGAGACAATGACATCGAAACGCCCCTGCACCGGCGAAAACCAGTGGCCCTGCCGCAGCGCAATGCGCGCGCGTACTTTATGCCTATGCGCGTTGCGCCGCGCCAGACGCAATGCAGCCGCACTGATATCGACACCCAAACCGCGCGCGCACGGCGCGCACGCCAGCACGCTGATGAGCACACAGCCCGAGCCCGTGCCCAAATCAAGCACACGCGCCGACGCCGGCGCCACGTCGAGCGCAGCCTCAACCAAAACCTCCGTATCGGCGCGCGGGTCCAACACCGCAGACCCGATATCGAAAGACAGGCCGTAAAACTCGCGCTGCCCGACCAGACGCGATACCGGCATGCCCGTGCAGCGTGCCGCCGCCCAGTTTTCCAATGCGCGCTGAACGTGCGGCGCAATTTTCGCGTTTTCCCGCATAATTAGAGCTTCGGGGCTCAACCCGGTGGCCGCGCAAACCAGCACGCGCGCATCCAGCATCGGCGTCTCAAAACCCTCTTCGGCGAACTGGCGCGCCATGTCGCGCTGTATCTGGCCCAGCGAGGGGATCGGCGGCGCCGACATTATTCCGCCTCATCCACCGCAGCCAGCCGACGGGTCTGATCTTCGCGCGTCAGCGCGTCAATGACTTCCGACAGGCCGTCCCCCGCCAGCACTTTTTCAAGTTTGTGCAGGGTCAGGTTGATGCGGTGGTCGGTCACGCGCCCTTGCGGAAAATTATAAGTTCGGATGCGCTCGGAACGGTCGCCCGAACCAACTTGCGATTTGCGGTCGGCGGCGCGTTCATTGTCCGCGCGCTCGCGCTCGGCTTCAAAAAGTCTGGCGCGAAGCACCTGCATCGCCTTGGCGCGGTTTTTGTGCTGCGATTTTTCATCTTGCTGGCTGACCGTAATGCCGGTGGGCAAATGCGTGATCCGCACGGCACTGTCGGTGGTGTTGACCGATTGCCCGCCGGGGCCGCTGGCGCGAAACACATCGACGCGCAGATCTTTTTCTTCAATCTTCACGTCGACTTCCTCCGGCTCGGGCAATACAGCGACGGTTGCCGCCGAAGTGTGGATGCGCCCGCCGCTTTCGGTTTCGGGCACGCGCTGAACGCGGTGCACCCCGCTTTCAAATTTCAGAGCGGCAAACGCCCCCTTGCCGCGCATCGCCGCGACCACTTCCTTATAGCCGCCAACATCGCCTTCGGACTGGTTGATCAACTCGCATTTCCAGCCCTGCAATTCGCCATAGCGCTGATACATGCGAAACAAGTCGCCCGCAAACAGCGCCGCTTCATCGCCGCCCGTTCCCGCGCGCACTTCCAGAATAATGTTGAGATCATCTGCGGCATCGCGCGGCAGCAGGAGAATTTCAAGCGCGTGCTCCATCTCCGGCACGCGGGTTTCCAGCTCTGCCAATTCAGTACGCGCAAGCTCGGCCATTTCCGCATCATCGCCGTCGGCAAGGTCTGCCAATTCCGCGCGCTCGGCCAGCGCTGCGCGATAGGTTTTGATCGCGCTGACCAGCGGGTCGATCTCGGCATATTCCTTTGACAGTTCGACAAACCGCTCAGGTGGCAGTTCGGCGTTCATCTCTTCCTGCAACGCTTCGGCGCGCGCGATAATGGCGTCAAGACGCTCGACAGGCAGCATGTTCTAATCCCTGTTTTCCGGTTCCAGCGTAGCCACCTTGTCCTCGACAAGCCGGACGAGATGGTCGATCATTTCCGCATGTGGCAATTTGTGATCGGGGCGTCCGGCAATATACACCATGCCCTGATCGTGGCCGCCGCCGGTAAACCCAATATCGGTTTCGCGCGCTTCGCCGGGGCCGTTCACCACGCAACCGACAATCGACATGGTGACCGGATGCGTGATATGCGCCAAGCGCTGTTCCAATTCGCGCACCGTCGCAATGACGTCAAAACCTTGACGCGCGCAAGAAGGGCACGAGATAATCGTCACCCCGCGATGGCGCAAGCCCAGCGATTTCAACATTTCAAAACCGACGCGCACCTCGTCTACCGGATCCGACGACAAAGACACGCGGAGCGTGTCGCCAATACCCGCCCATAACAGGCTGCCCAGCCCGATCGAGGATTTCACCGTGCCGCTGGTCAGGCTGCCCGCTTCGGTAATGCCGATATGCAATGGGCAATCGACGGCGTCGGCGAGTTGTTGATACGCCGCGACGCTCAAAAACACATCCGATGCTTTGACACTGATTTTATAGTCGCGAAAGCCGTGCTCCTCCAGCAGGCCCACATGGTAAAGCGCGCTGTCGACCATGGCCTCGGGGCATGGTTCGCCATATTGCTCCAGCAAATGTTTTTCGAGCGATCCGGCATTGACACCGATACGCATCGAACATCCATTGTCGCGCGCCGCGCGCACCACTTCACCGACGCGTTGCGCGTCGCCAATATTGCCCGGATTAATCCGCAAGCAGGCGGCCCCGGCTTCGGCTGCTTCAATGGCGCGGCGATAGTGAAAATGAATATCGGCAACAATCGGCACTTCAACCTGCTTGACGATGTTTGCCAGCGCCGCGGTTGAGGCTTCATCGGGGCACGATACGCGCACAATATCGGCGCCGGCCTCTTCAAGCTGCCGGATTTGACCGACCGTGGCCGCCACATCCGGCGTCGGCGTGTTGGTCATCGACTGCACGGAAATCGGCGCATCGCCGCCCACGGGCACCTTGCCGACCATAATCTGTCGACTTTTGCGTCTTTCAATATGTCGCCACGGCCTCAGCATATGTGGCCTTTCGCCTGATTATTGCGCCTGCGCCGCGATATCTGCGCGCTTCAAATTGCGGTTGGTCAGAATTTGTCCACGCCGCCCGACCGGTGCCACGGCCTGATTGTTGACAAAATATGTCAGCGCGCCCGCATCGCGCGTCGCCAATATGTAATTCATATCGTCGGGCAGTTCAAAGCCTTCGCCCTCGTCAATAACGCTTGAAAACAAAACCCGCCCCTGGGCGTTTTCAAGGCGCATCCAGGTACGCCGCGTAGCCCGGATCTCGACTTTGGACGCTGCGGGGACTTCGACAGATTGGCTGACGGACGCCGTGGCTGTTTGGTCAACACGCTGGTCAACAGCTTGGTCGACGGGCTGGTCGACGGCCCGGTCCACAGTCTGGTCGACAGCTTGGTTTGGCGCGTCGACAGGGCTGCCCGCATCTGGTACCTCCGGCGCGGCTTCAGATGGCGTCGCATCGCTTTGCGCGGGCGCCAGAACCGGTGCCGCGGGTTCTTCCACCACCGGCGCGCGCACAACCGCGCTTACGGTAATTTCATCGTCCTGCGCGTCCGCAACCAGCCACAGCACATAAACAACCAGCGCCCCAACAACCAGCATGCTGATCTTCAGCGCACCGGAAATTTGCTCGGTTTCTTCTTCTTCCTCAAACACCATATCGGCAATGCCGGAATCGACCGAGGCAGCTTTGAAGCGCATGACCAAATCGCCGTCATTCAATTCCAGATATTGTGCATAGGTGCGGATAAAACCAATGGCATAGACATTGCCCGGAAGCTGTTCAAAATCTTCCAATTCGATCGCTTCCAGATGTGCCTCACGAATACGCAGCAGCGCCGATATTTCGGCGAGCGACAAATTGCGGGCGACACGCGCATCGCGCAGGGCCGCACCAATTCCAAGATCCAGGGCATCGTTTACCGTTTCGCTCATAAGCAATGACTCAAATTAATCCGTTGTTTGCAGTAACATATCACAGCCTGATACCCTGTCTATTGGCGATGTTTTCAAGCGCCGCGCGCAAGTCAGCATACGGCGCGTCCAACGCCGCGCGCACTTCTTTTTCAAGGCGTTGCGTGTGCGCTGACCGCAGCATGCGTTTGACCGGCCCGATGGCTGCCGAGGGCACGGAAAACTGGCGGAAACCAATGCCCAGCAAAGCCATTGCCTGAAGCGGCTTGCCGCCAAGCTCACCGCACAGCGATACCGGAACGTCGTGGCGCGCGCACATATCGCGCACATGATCCAACATACGCAACGGTGCCGGGCTCAACAGATCATAGCGCGTCCCCATCATCGGATTGCCCCGATCGGCGGCAAAAAAGAACTGCATTAAGTCATTTGTGCCGACTGACAGAAAATCGATTCGCGGCAAAAGCTGATCGAGCTGCCAGACGAGCGCGGGCACTTCCAGCATGGTGCCCACCTTGATGCGCTCCGGCCCGGGGTGCCCAAATTTTGCCAGCCGCGCGACCTCCAAATCGAGCAGGGCACGGCTGGCCTCAAACTCGGCTACGGTAGTGATGAGCGGGAACATAATCGACAATTCACGCCCCGCCGACGCGCGCAACAAAGCGCGCAGCTGATAGCGGATCAAGCCGGGCCGATCCAGCGCCATACGCATGGCGCGCCAGCCCATGGCAGGGTTTTCTTCCTGATTTGAGCGCAGATAGGGCAATACTTTATCGCCGCCAATATCCAGCGTGCGAAACACAACTTTACGCCCGCCAATATCTTTGAGCACGCGCTCGTAAACCGCCTGCTGTTCTTTGAGGCGCGGCAGCCGCGCCGCCACCATAAATTGCAATTCCGTGCGGAACAGGCCGATATTATCCGCCCCGCTCTCGTCGATTCTTTCAACATCGACCAAAAGGCCGGCGTTCATATCAAGCCGGATACGAACCCCGTCTCGGGTCACGGCCGGCAGACCGCGCAACCGCGCATAGCGTTTCAGACGCCGCGCCCGCAAACGCGCACGATTGGAATAGGCGTCAACAATATCGGCGGGCGGATTGACATGCACCTCGGCTTGGTCGGCATCCAGAATAACTTCCTGACCGTCACGGGCAATATCGGCAATGCCGCGCACGCTGCCCATCATCGGCACGTTGAGCGCACGCGCCACAATCGCGACATGGGCGCCCATCGCGCCTTCTTCCAAAATCAACCCGCGCAATTTGCGGCGATCATAATCCAGCAATTCGGCTGGCCCCATGGTGCGCGCCACCAAGACCGCGTCGCGCGGCAGCTTGTCGTCGGAAGCAAGCTGCGCCCGCCCCGATAAAATCCGCAACAGACGGTTGGACAGGTCTTCAAAATCATGCAGGCGTTGGCGCAGATAAATATCGCGCTCGCCGCCGAGCCGGGCACGCATGGCATTGTTCACGCTTTCCACCGCGGCCTCGGCTGTCAGGCCGGTGCGTACCTTATCCTGCATCCGCCGCAACCAGCCGCGATCATTGGCGAACATGCGATAGGCTTCCAGCACCGCCAAATGCTCGCCCGCATGCGACACATCATCGGTGGCAAGCATTTGATCCACATTGCGGCGCAAATCATAAATCGCAGCTTCGAGCCGACGCATTTCTTCGTCCGGATCATCGCCGATCAGCTTGGTCACTTCGATGCGCGGCTCGTGCAATACGATATGGCCCATTGCCATGCCGTCGGTCAGGCCAATGCCGGAAAATTGCCGCGCCGCTTCCGGCGGCAGGGCCGGCTCGGCTTGGGCCTCGCCGCTGGCGGTCAGCATTTCCGATAGCACCATGGCGACGGTTTGCAACGCCTCAACTTCTTCATCGACAAAGCTGCGCGGGGTCACGTTTTGCACCACCAGAACGCCGGTTACATTGCCGCCGCTCAAAACCGGCACACCGACAAAGGATTTGTAGTTTTCCTCGCCCGTTTCCGGTCGGTACACAAAGCGCGGATGCGCGGCCGCATCGGACAAATTGAGCGGTCGCGCGTGCTGGGCAATATCGCCAACCAGACCCTCGCCGACGCGCAAGACGGTTTGGTGCACGGCATCGGGGTTCAGCCCTTCGGTGGCGCAAAGCTCAAGCGCCTCGCGCCCACGCTTCAGATAGACCGAGCACACAGCCGCGTTCATGCTGGCTGCAATCAATTCGACAATTTTGTCGAGCCGGGTCTGCCGGTCGCCGCCATCGGCCATCACCTGACGCAAACGGCGCAATAAAATTCTGGGGCCTTCAAGTGTCAACGGCATCGGTCTGCCTTCGTTTTGCGCTATGCGTCGACGGTTTCGTCGTCGAGACCATAAGCACCGTGCAGCGCGCGCACGGCAAGCTCGGCATAATCACTGTCGATCAGCACGCTAATTTTAATTTCGGATGTGGAAATAACGTGAATATTAATGCCCTTATCTGCCAGCACGGTAAACATTTTCTGCGCCACACCCGCATGGCTACGCATACCAACACCGACGATCGAAATTTTTGCCATATCGGGGGACGTGTTGACATCGGCGCAGTCAATATCATCGCGAATTTGGGCAATGACATCCATAGTGCGTTCCAGTTCATCCTGCGAGACAGTAAAAGTCACATCGGTTTTCGCACCATCGGCGGCAACATTTTGCACAATCATATCGACATTAATACTGGCATCGGCCAGCGGCCCAAAAATACGCGCGGCAATGCCCGGCTGGTCGGCAACGCCCAGCAAGGTAATTTTTGCCTCGCTGCGCGCGTAAGCAATACCGCTGACAATTTCCTGTTCCATAATCTCATCCTCATTGCAAATCAGCGTGCCTGCAAGCCCGTTTTCGGGCTGCGGCGCGTCAGGCGCGTCAAAACTCGAGCGCACTTGCAGGCGCACATGCTGGGTCATGGCCAGTTCCACCGACCGTGTTTGCAGCACTTTTGCACCCAGCGACGCCATTTCCAGCATTTCTTCATAGCTGATGCGTTCCAGCTTGCTGGCCTGTGGCACCAGTCGCGGGTCGGTTGTGTAAACCCCGTCCACATCGGTGTAAATATCGCAGCGGTCGGCATTGATCGCCGCAGCCACCGCCACGGCGCTGGTATCAGAACCGCCGCGCCCCAGCGTGGTCAGCCGACCGGCAGGTGAAATACCCTGAAATCCGGCAATGACCGCCACGCGTTTTTCGTCAAACAGAGCTGTAATCGCGCTTGCATCGACATGCGTAATGCGCGCCGCGCCATGCACATCGCTCGTCTCAACCGGAATTTGCCAGCCCAGCCAACTGCGCGCAGCCACACCAATATCTTGCAGGGCCATCGCCAGCAGACCAACGCTGACCTGTTCGCCCGCCGACACCACGACATCATATTCACGCGCATCGTGCAGAGGCGCAATATCGCGGGTCAGTTCAACAAGCCGGTTGGTTTCGCCCGCCATGGCCGACACGACGACGGCCACCTCATGTCCGGCATCGGCTTCGCGCTTCACATGCGCGGCAACATTGCGGATACGCGCAATATCCCCAACCGACGTGCCACCGAATTTCATCACGATACGTGCCATGACGCGCTCGTTTCCCTTCGTCGGCATACGGCCTATATAAATTTTAGGTGCCGACATGTTTGATGCGCGGCAACCCTTACACGATATTGCGGCGTAATGGCAACAACCTGAACGCCGGCGCAAAGGAAAACACCGATGCAAAAACCCGTCGAAACCGTCGATCCGGACGAAATTGCCAAATTTTCCGCAATGGCCGCCGAATGGTGGGATCCGCGCGGGAAATTCCGGCCCCTGCACAAATTCAATCCGGTGCGGCTCGACTATATCCGCCGTGAGGTTTGCCATTTCAAAGGGCTTGAAGCCCAAAGCGCCACCCCTTTTGCCGGACTTGACCTTCTGGATATTGGCTGCGGGGGCGGCTTGCTGAGCGAACCAATGTGTCGGCTGGGCGCAAACGTCACCGGCGCTGATGCCAGCCCGGAAAACATCAAGACAGCCGCCATTCACGCTGCCGAACAAAATCTGGACATTGATTATCAGGCCACCACCGCTGCCGCGCTGGTCGAGACCGATCGACGCTTTGACGTTATTTTGAACATGGAAGTCATCGAACATGTGGTTGACCCGCCGGCTTTTATCGACCAGTGCAGCACGCTTTTAAAGCCGGGCGGCATTATGTTCCTCGCCACACTCAACCGCACCTTGAAGGCTTACGCGCTGGCGATTGTGGGCGCGGAATATGTTTTGGGCTGGCTGCCCAAGGGCACGCATGACTGGGAAAAATTCATCACGCCGCGCGAATTGGAAGACATGACCCGGGCCAGCGGCCTCGATATGGTGCGCCTCAGCGGGGTGTCCTTCAACCCGCTGTTGAACAAATGGCAGCGCAGCGGCGATCTCGGGGTCAATTATATGGGCATTGCCCGCAAGCCCGAAACCGCCTGAATATTATTTGTTCGCGCCAGTTTTTTTGCGCCAATCTTTTTTTGCGCCATTTTTTTGCGCCAGTCTTTTTTCACGTCAGTCTTTTTTGCGGGGCGGTTTAGGCAGCGGTGCCACGGGCACGCCCTCGGTCAACAGATCGCGCGCCTCGTTCAATGTTGCTTCGCCGTAAATTTCGCGCGCTTGCGCCTCGCCATTGTGAATTTTGCGAGCTTCGTCGGCGAAATCCTTGCCGACATAGTCAAAATCATTCTCCACATGGTCGATCAGCTTGTCGACCAGTGCGCGTTTTTCGCGGTCTTCGCGCGACGTCAAATCGCCGCGCACGCGCGCCAGCGCCGGTGCCATAATCGCTTTGCTGATTTTGGCCGAGCCGCAAACCGCGCATGATAATTGGCCGGATTTACATTGGTCTTCAAACGCCGCACTGCATTTGAACCATCCGTCAAACTCGTGGCCTTGGTCGCAGATAAGACGATATTTAATCATGCACCGCCTCGCCCGTATCGGATAGCGAAAATCCGCGCCCATGGTCGAAAACCGGCAGCGCGGTTCGGGCCTTGTCGACCGCGCGCATATCCAGCTCCGCCATGACAAAATCGACGCCATTACCCGCTTCGGCCACCACCGTGCCCCACGGGTCGACGATCAGGCTGTGGCCGAATGTTTGGCGCCCGTTTTCATGCTTGCCGTGCTGCGCCGGAGCCAGCACATAGGCCCCGTTTTCAATGGCGCGCGCGCGCAATAACACATGCCAATGCGCTTCGCCCGTCACTTGGGTAAACGCGCTGGGCACCGACAAGACTTGCGCGCCCGCCCGCGCCAATGCGCGATACATGGCCGGGAAACGCATATCGTAGCAGATCGACAAGCCGAGGCGCACACCGTCCACATCGACCAGGCTGGCAGTGGTGCCGGGTTTGTAACTTTGCGACTCGGCGTGCACCTCGCCATTGGGCAGGGTGACATCGAACATGTGTATTTTGTCGTAGCGCGCGGCAATATTGCCATCGGGCGCAAAAACCAGTGACCGATTAACCGCCGCGCCATCGGCGTCGGCTAAAAACTGAGATCCGGCCAGCACCCAAACGCCAAGCGTGCGTGCTAAATCGGCAAACGCCGCCACCTCCGGGCTAGCGTGTTCGGTGAACAGGCGCGCGCGCATCGCCGCGCGGGTTTTTTCCATAAACGTGCACGCTTCCGGCAAGGCAATAAGGCGCGCGCCCGCCGCCGCAGCCAATCTGACCCGCCGGTCGATCTCAGCCATGTTGTCTGTGGGGTCGCATCCCGAACATAGCTGGACGCAGGCAACTTTCAACTCGGTCATGCGATCATCATACAGGCAAAGTTTCAGGCATAACAACCCGCGCCAAAGTCACGACATCGACCTCGCCCGCGACTGCGCGCAGCAATGTGCGGGTGCATGCCTCAACCGTTGCGCCGGTGGTCAACACATCGTCAACCAGCAACACATGACGACCCGCAATTTGTGCTTTGGCGTCGGCGCGCACGCGAAACGCACCGCGCAAGTTTGACCGCCGCGCCGCCCGCGTCAGCCCCACTTGTTGGGCCGTTGCGCGGTGGCGTTCGAGAATATGCACCTGCATCGGCACGCCGGATAGCCGCGACAGGGCGCGCGCCAACTCCGCCGACTGGTTGAAGCGGCGGCGCGCCAGACGCCAGCGATGCATCGGTACGGGCACGATGAGGTCGGCGGCGGCAAATAACGGCGTCGCCGCACGCATGACCAAGAGCGCCAACATGGCCGCGAGTTCGCTTTGATCGCTATATTTCATGCGCCGGATCAGTTGCGCGCCAACGCAGGAATATGCCAGCGCGGCGCGCGCGCGATGATATGGCGGCGGGCGTATCATAGCCGCAAGACCGGCGCCTTCGGGGCCGGGGTCTTCGGCCAGCGGCACGCCTGTACGGTAGCAAATGGGTGGCGTGATGAAGTCCAGATCGCGCCAGCAGCTTGCACACACACCCGCATGGCCGCTAACCAGCTCGCGGCACACCGGACAGGCAGGCGGAATGATAAAATCGACCAGCGACGCCAGAAATTGCGGCAGGTTTATTTTTGTTTTTTCGTCCACAAATGCCATATTGCACGCGATGGCAGATAATGTCCCACAGATTTTTGATCGGCAAAGGCTGGCGCGCAACCGCGCGCGCGCGGCAGGCCCGAAAGGTGGCTTTGGGGCGCATGATTTTCTGCTGCGCCATATTGCAAACGAACTGGGTGACCGCCTCGCCGGTATCGCGCGCAAATTTTCGCACGGCCTGTGTCTGGGCAGCAGCGGCGGCGTGCTTAATGCCGCCCTTGATGCGGCGCATATCGACACGCTGTATCACGCCGATCTGAGCGCAACCCTTGTGCCCGAAGACGGGCGCGGATTGGTATGCGATGAAGAACGCCTGCCATTTGCTGAAGCCAGCCTCGATGTGGTGTTGGCTTTATGGGGGTTGCATCATGTCAATGACTTGCCCGGCACACTCATACAAATCCGCCAAATCTTAAAACCCGACGGTTTGTTTCTCGCCGCACTGCCGGGCGGGCGCACATTGGAAAGTCTGCACCACGCGCTGGTTGCCGCCGAAACCGAATTGTTGCCTGGCGTGCGGCCCCATGTGCACCCGTTCCCCGATCTGGCCGATCTTGGCGCATTATTGCAGCGCGCGGGCTTTGCCCTGCCGGTCGCCGACGCTCTGCCGATCGAGGTTTATTTCCCGACGCCGATCGACCTTTTGAACGATTTGCAGGGCATGGGCGAGAGCAATGTTTTGACGGCGCGCGTGGCCGCGACGCTGCGCCGCGATGTGCTGATGCGGGCTTGTGAAATTTATGCCGATTTGGAACGCCGCGAAGACGGCAAGTGCCGCGCCGTCTTTGACATGTGTTATTTGGCCGGCTGGGCACCGCATGAAAGCCAGCAACAACCGCTCAAACCCGGCAGCGCGAAAGCCAGCCTTGCCGCAGCGTTAGGCACGGTCGAACGCAAATTATAGCGTATCGCGTAACATTGCGATAAGCGGCAGATCTGCCGGTGGCATGGTGAGATCATAAAGCGCGCGCGGGAAAACCCATTTCAGATTTTGTCCCTCAAGCCCCGTGACCGTGCCCGACCATTTGCGGCAAACGTAAAGCGGCATGAGCAGATGAAAATTGTCATAGCCATGACTGGCAAAGCTCAAAGGCGCCAGACACTCATGCGTCACATCAATGCCCAGTTCCTCGGCCAGTTCGCGTATCAATGCGGCTTCCGGTGTTTCGTCGGCCTCGACCTTGCCGCCGGGAAATTCCCACATGCCCGCCATGGCACGCCCCGCCGGGCGCTGCGCCACCAGCACGCGCCCATCAGCGTCGAATAGCGCGCAGGCAACGACCAGAACGAGCGATTTAGCTTCGGTAGTCGGCATTGATCGAAATATACCCATGCGTCAGGTCGCTGGCCCAAATGCGGGTGCGCCCTTTAGCTTTGCCGTTGGCCGCGCCGACATCGACGGCAATGTGTATGCGCTGGCCTTGCATGTGGCGTGCTACGGGCGCTTCATCATAGCCGGGCACCACGCGCCCGCGCCGCGCCACTTTATGGCCGCCAATCTCGATCGACAAGCGGTCGCGGTCGACAACCTCGCCGGATTTGCCAACCGCCATAACAATGCGTCCCCAATTTGCATCCGCGCCGGCAATCGCGGTTTTGACCAGCGGCGAATTGCCAATGGCAAGCCCGATGCGCCGTGCCGCCCCATCATCGAGCGCGCCGGAAACATCGACAGTCATCAGCTTGCTAACGCCTTCGCCGTCGCACACAACCTGAATGGCGACATCTTGCATCACATCCGTCAGAGCTTTGCGAAATTGCGCGAGGCGCGGATCGTCGAGGCGGCGTATGGCCGGGCTGTCGATTGGTTTGGCACCCGTCGCCACCAGCAGACATGTATCCGATGTCGAGGTGTCGCCATCGACCGTGATGGCGTTAAAACTTTTTTGCGTCGCTTCCAAAAGCAAGGGATGCAGCAGCCGGGCGGGCAGGGCCGCGTCGGTAAACACAAAGGCCAGCATGGTAGCCATATCAGGCGCGATCATGCCCGAACCTTTGGCGATGGCGTTGATGCGGATGTTTTGCTTGCCGATTTTTGCCGTGCGCGTGGCCCCTTTGGCAAAAGTATCGGTCGTCATAATGGCGTGCGCCGCACCGGGCCAGTCCGAGATTGCTTCGAGGTCAAAGGTAGAAGACCTTATCGCCGCCACGAGAGGTGCCGGATCCAGCGTTTCACCGATCACGCCGGTTGACGCCAGAAATATTTCCGTATCGGCCGCGCCGAGACGTTTTGCCAGAGCTTTAGCCGTCCGGTTTGCCGCGCGCGCGCCAGCGGCCCCCGTAAACGCATTGGCATTGCCCGCATTGACACCCAGCCCGCGAATACGCCCACGGCCCGCAGCCAGATTTTGACGCGCCAAATCGACCGGCGCCGAGGGCATTTTGGACGAGGTGAAAACCCCGGCGACACGCGCGGCCGGGGAAAATTCAGCCAGCAGAAAATCAGGACGCCCGGTATATTTGACGCCCGTTTGCGCGGCAAAAACATGCATGCCCGCAATCGGCGGCAAGGGCGGAAACGCTTGCGGTGCAAATGGCGAAACGGGCAGGTCATCCGACATGGATTTTACTCCGACAGGCGCGGCATATTGACAAGGTCAACCGCAGCCTTGGCGCGCATTTCGTCATAAATATCGCGTTGGGCTTCGCTGATCAGTAATTGATAAATCTGGTCGCGCACTTGCTCGAGCGGCGGCACCGGACGGTTGCGCCTGTCTTCGACACGGATCACATGCCAGCCAAACTGGGTCTGCACAGGCGGTGATGTTTCGCCGGCGGTAAGTTTGAACGCTGCCTCGCTAAAAGCCGGCACCATGGATTGCTTGCTGAAATATCCCAAATCGCCCCCCGACGGGCCGGACGGCCCTTTTGAGCGTTCCTTGGCAAGCGCAGCAAAATCAGCGCCCGCATTGAGGTCAACCACAACCGCATCAGCCGCTTCGCGATTATCGAGCAAAATGTGACGCGCGCGCACCTCTTCTTCGAGGGGGCCGTTTTTAATCTCTTTATCGTAATAGGCGATGACGTCGTCTTCGCCAACGCGCTCCATCAGCATTTTTGCAATATAAACATCTTGCAGCGCTTTGCGTTCCATAAAGGCTTTAAGTTTGGCGACATCGGCGTCATCGGCGAGGCCCGCTTTTTTGGCTGCCTCGGAAGCGAGAATGCGATTGACCATATACCCGACCAGAGTTTGAAAGCGCTGTTCTTCGGGCAACTGCCCATACACGGCCATTAATTCATCTTCGACCAGCGAAACGTCATTATAGGTAATCGCAATCCCGTCAACGGTTGCGACCGTGCCTTCGGGCAGTTGTTTTTGCGCTTGTGCGACTTGGCCCGACACAAAAACAATGGTCAGACAAGTGAGGAGACGGGCGCGAAAAATCTGTCTTATCGGGTGACCCTGGTGAAGTAGCATAAATTGTCCTTTTCTATGTTGCTGGCATATTGAACGGGTCATGCGCGCCAAACAAGAGCTTTTCGCAGCACAAGCTTAGTGGGGGCGGGTCGATTGACACACGCGGCCTTGCCCCTTACATCAAACACATCGCGTATCACGCGCGGTCAAAATTGCGCTGGAGATTGTCTATGCTTGGATTACAAAGCCTTGCCCGCCGGATGTTCGGTTCGGTCAATGAGCGCAAGCTGAAATCCTATCAGGCGCGCGTCGTGCGTATCAACGCGCTGGAACCAAATTTTGAAGCGCTGTCCGACGATGATTTGCGCGCTACGACAGCGGGTTTGAAAGCGCGTTTGGCAAACGGCGAAACACTGGATGATGTGCTGGAAGAAGCCTTTGCCGCCGTGCGCGAAGCCGCGCGCCGTGCGCTGGGCCAACGCCATTATGACGTGCAGCTGATTGGCGGCATGGCGCTGCATGACGGCAAAATCTCGGAAATGAAAACCGGCGAAGGCAAGACGCTGGTCGCAACACTGCCCTGCTACCTCAACGCGCTGACCGGCGCGCCCGTGCATGTGGTGACGGTGAACGATTATCTCGCCGAGCGCGACGCCGACTGGATGCGCGGCGTGCACGAAGCTCTGGGTTTGCGCGTTGGATGCATCAAACACGATATGGACGACGAAGCGCGCAAAAAAGCCTATGCCGCCGATGTCACCTACGCCACGAATAACGAGCTGGGTTTCGATTACCTGCGCGACAATATGAAATACACGCTGGATGAAATGGTGCAGCGCGGTCATGCCTTTGCCATTGTCGATGAGGTCGACTCGATATTGATCGACGAAGCGCGCACACCGCTGATTATTTCCGGCCCGCTCGAAGACCGCTCCGATTTATATGTCAGCATTGATCGTCTGATCCCCAATCTGGTGCCGGATGATTATGAAATCGACGAAAAAACCCGTTCGGTTTCGCTCACGGATCTCGGCAATGAGCATATGGAAGAGCTTTTGCGCAGCGCCGCGCTTTTGGACGCCGAAAGTTCGATTTACGACATTCAAAATGTCACGCTTGTCCATCATGTCACCAATGCGTTGCGCGCCCATCAACTGTTTCAAAAAGACCGCGACTATATTGTGCGCGGGGCGGGCGATGCCGGACAGGTCATTATTATTGATGAATTTACCGGCCGGATGATGGAAGGCCGCCGCTTTTCCGACGGTTTGCACCAAGCACTCGAAGCCAAAGAAGGCACGCCCATCCAGCCCGAAAATCAAACACTGGCGTCCGTGACCTTCCAAAATTACTTCCGCCTCTATGACAAGCTGTCGGGCATGACCGGCACGGCGCTGACCGAAGCGGAAGAATTTATGGATATTTACGGGCTTGATGTGGTGGAAATTCCGACCAATACGGAAATTGCCCGCCTCGACGAAGACGATGCGATTTTCCGCACGGCGGCAGAAAAAAATGACGCGATCATTGAACTCGTGATTGAGTGCCAGACGCGCGGCCAGCCGGTGCTGGTCGGCACGACAAGCATTGAAAAATCCGAAACCCTGTCGGCGGCGCTGAAGCAGAAAAAAATCGAACACAACGTCCTGAACGCGCGCTATCACGAGCAGGAAGCCCAGATTATCGGACTGGCCGGTGTGCCCGGCGCGGTAACCATCGCCACCAATATGGCCGGGCGCGGCACGGACATCCAGCTTGGCGGCAATCTCGACATGCGGCTGGAAAAGGAACTCGCCAATCTTGAAGGCGCGGCGCGTGACCAGCGCAAACAATCCGTCACCCAAGAGATATCCACGCTGAAAGAAAAAGCACTTGGCGCGGGCGGCCTCTGCGTCATCGGCACCGAACGCCATGAGAGCCGCCGCATCGACAATCAGTTGCGCGGACGGTCGGGGCGTCAGGGAGACCCGGGGCGGTCGTGCTTTTTCCTGAGCTTGGAAGACGATTTGATGCGTATATTCGGCACTGACCGCATGGATGGCATGCTGCAACGGCTCGGTCTCAAAGACGGCGAAGCGATTGTGCATCCGTGGATCAACAAGGCGCTGGAGCGCGCGCAGCAAAAGGTCGAGGCGCGTAATTTCGATATTCGCAAAAACATATTGAAATATGATGATGTGATGAACGAACAGCGCAAAGTTGTGTTCGAGCAGCGCATTGATTTCATGCGCGCCGAGTCCGTCAACGACAATGTGCGCGACATGCGTCACCAAATTGTTGACGATTTGGTGCCGCGCTACATACCGCCAAAAGCCTATCCCGACCAATGGGATATGGATGGCCTGAGCACCGAAATTGAGGAAATTTACAATCTCGATGTCCGGCTGGCTGATTGGGCCGATGAGGAAGGCATCGCCGATGAGGAAATTATTACACGGCTTTACGATGCGGTAGACCGCGCGGCGGCGACGCGCGCCACCGAGATCGGCCCCGACATTATGCGCCAGGTCGAAAAATCCGTGCTGATGCAAACGCTCGACCAGCATTGGCGCGACCATTTGGTGACGCTGGAACATTTGCGCCAAATTGTGGGTCTACGGGGGTTTGGTCAACGCGACCCGCTCAGCGAGTTTAAGCTGGAAGCGTTTTCGCTATTTTCCGATCTCTTGTCAGCGCTGCGCCAAGATGTTGTGCGCTATATTATGCGCGTGCAGATTGAAACGCCGCCGCCCGTGCCGGAAATGCCCGCGCTTGAACCGACCCAGCCCGCCGACGCAATGGCCGACGCGCCCGCGCAAGCGCCAATGCGCGCCAGCGCCGCAAAAATGGTCGCAGCCCCGGCTTTTGACCCACAAGACCCCGCAACATGGGGCAAGGTCGCGCGCAATGCGCCGTGCCCGTGCGGGTCAGGCAAAAAATACAAGCATTGTCACGGCGCCGTGCGCTAGACGATACCTGAGCGCCCCATATCGAGATATTTCTGACGCCGCGTGTCGCGCAATTCCTGCGGCGACAGGCTGGCAAGTTTTGCCAATTCACCAGCGACCGCGAGGCCGACATCGGATATCATTTGCGCGCGGTCACGATGCGCGCCGCCCACCGGCTCGGTCAAAATGCGGTCGATAACGCCAAGTTTTTCCAAATCCTGCGCCGTGACCTTGAGCGCCGTCGCCGCCGTATTGGCGTGCTCCGAAGACCGCCATAAAATGGACGCGCACGCTTCCGGCGACGCCACGGTGTAAATCGAATGTTCGAGCATCAAAATGCGGCTGGCTGTCGCCAGCGCCAGCGCGCCACCGGAGCCGCCTTCGCCAATAATGACCGAGACAAACGGCACACCCAGTTGCAGACACTTATCCGTACACCGCGCAATGGCCTCAGACTGACCGCGCTCTTCGGCGCCAATGCCCGGATACGCGCCGGCTGTATCGACCAGCGTCACCACAGGCAGGTTGAAGCGTTCAGCCATATCCATAATGCGGATCGCCTTACGATAGCCTTCCGGGCGCGCCATGCCGAAATTATGCTTGAGCCGGCTTTGTGTGTTGGAGCCTTTTTCGTGTCCCAATATGGCAACGGCCTGACCCTGCCAACGGCCCAACCCCGCGATCACGGCATAGTCTTCGGAATAAAGCCGGTCGCCCGCCAAGGGCGTGAAATCTTCGACCAGCGTTTCGATATAATCCATGCAATGCGGGCGCGCGGGATGGCGCGCCACTTGGGTTTTCTGCCAAGCATCGAGATTTTTATAAAGCCGCTCAACTTGATCGGCGACTTTCACCTCAAGTTTCTGGATTTCCTCGAAAATATCAACCGCGCCCTCGGTCTGGCCGACACTGCGTAACTCGTGAATCTTGCCTTCCAATTCGGCGATCGGTTTTTCAAACTCCAAATAGGTCTGCATTGGCTTATGCTCCTTTGCTGGCAATTTGGCTTACATTCGCGCGGCGCGCAAGGGGCACGTCTGCGTTGTGCGATTATCCGTCATCTTTTGATGCCGCGAAATTTACTTGTGCCGCCAGCGGGTGACCGGCCTCGACGAGGCGGCGTTTTCGTTCGTCCATCACATGGGTGTAAATCTGCGTGGTGGAAATATCGGCGTGACCCAACATTTGCTGCACCGCGCGCAAATCGGCTCCGTTTTGCACCAGATGGGTAGCAAAGGCATGGCGCAAAACATGGGGCGAAATGCGGCTTTTTTCCAGTCCGGCGCGTGCGGCCAACAGGTGCAGAATTTGGGTGAAGCGCTGGCGTGTCAAATGACCAAGGCGGCCGCCGGTGGGAAACATATAAGCCGACGCCGCCGCACCGGGCTGGGCGTCGCGCAAAATAATCCATGCATGTGCGGCATGGCGGGCAGGCTCAGACAGCGGCACAAGGCGTTGGCGCCCCCCTTTGCCCTGCACAATAAGCGCCATCATGTCGCCGTCACACGCGGTGCGCGACAGGCTCATCAATTCGCTGACGCGCAGGCCCGTGGCGTAAAGAATTTCGATCAGGCACACGGCGCGATATTTCGCCAGCTTTTCCGCCGCACCGGTTTCGGGCAGCCCATAGGCGGCGTCGATCAGGCTTTGGGTTTCTTCAATGCTGAGTATTTTGGGCAGCGGGCGTTGCGTTTGCGGGCGGGTCAGCTTTTCAGCCGGATTATCGGCGCGGATCGCATCGGTTTGCAAAAACACGAAAAACCGACGAATGGCGGAAATATGCCGCGCCACGGTGGATGCCGCCAGCGCGCGTGCATTCAACTCGCCCAAATAAGCGCGCAAATCGTCTTCCGTTGCCGCGCGTATGCTGCATTGGCGGGTTTCCAGAAAGCGTCGCAAACCTTCGAGATCGCGGCTATAGGCAGACAATGTGTGGTGTGCAGCGCCCTTTTCGGCGGCCATCATGTCAAGAAACAGATCAATGTCCCTATCCATCAGGCCGTTCCGTCATGCCACCATTTGGTTGTTGGGGCGGGAAATATATGCCGTCGGGCGCACCTGGCTGTGGCGGCGCGGCCTCGGAAACATCGGGTGTGACGCGCGTAGACGCTGACGGCGACGCCGCGGCGGGATCAAATTCTGCGGGATCAAATTCTGCGGGATCAAATTCTATTGGGTCAATTTCTACGGGATCAAACTTCATGTCCGGATCAAGATAAGCAATATCTTGCGCGCTCAAAGCCGCGAAATGACCGGTCAGCACTTCGCGCGCCAGATCGCGCGCTGCGTTTTCCTGCTCGGCAATGACCAGCGCGTTGAGCATATAAGCCAGATCCGCACCCGAAAGCTGCGCCGGCGGCATTTCGGCAAAATCGGCGACCAACGCCAGAACCAAATCGCCAATCCAGCCGTTATTTGCCAGCTTGGCATAACGCTGCTGGCGTGGGGTTGCGCCATCCAGCCCAAGTTCGGCGGCAAAGGCTGGCGGCAGCGAGGCGCGGCGCGTATCCGGGTCAAACACCTGCCAGACACCGACCTGCTGGGCCAGGTAAGCGCGCGCGGCTGGCGTGGCCGCCGCATAGCGCTGCTGAAAACCAGCCCAGTCAAATCCGCCCATGTTTGCTATGCGGGGCAAGGCGGGGCTGGCTGTGGGCAGCGCCGCCGTCAAATCGGCACGCGGCGTGAGCGTCGAGGGGGTCGTGTCGTCTTGCGGGGTCTGCGTCAAAGCGGGTGGCGCCAGCGCCGCGCGCAAAGGTATGGCGGCGATCACGGCGTCATCAATATTGCCGGCAAAGGCCGCAAATGCGGCAAGTTCCGGCTGCGGAGGGTGATGCGCGAGCAGGTTTTCAGCAGCGATAAAATCCTTCAAATATATCAGCCCCAAAGTCACGGCGCGCAGTTGGTCGACTTCCAAAGCCACCAGATCCGGTGTCATGGCGTGGCCGGCAAAGGCGACGGTCTGCAAATGGTTAGCCAGAATTTGCACCGCCGCCGCCCAATACCCCGCGGCCTCGGCCTGGCGCAACGCCATGTGCAACAGGCGCGGTTTTTCACCGGGCGGTGCCATATCTAGAAACCGAACAAAAAATGCCAGATCGACATAATCCGCCTGCACGCCATTGGGGGCTGGCAGCGCTGCGGGGGCAAGGGTCGGCCCGTCTGCTTGCAAGGCGATTTCGGAAAATTTTGCGGCTGGCAGCAGCCCGTCAGAAATTGACTGAAGCGCTGCGGCCAGTTGCAGCTGTGCAGGCTGGCGCGTATCTGCCGCCATGGCCGGCACAATCGCGCGCGGCAGCACACTGACACCCGCCGGGATTGCAACACTGCCAAACCGCGCCAGCGCAAGATCGAGATAATCCACCCTGGCGGGCGGCGGTGGCAGATCTGCCAGCGTGGTGCCAACCGACAAACGATAGGCCAGATCGGCAAACCATTTATGCGCGTCGAGCGATTTTTCATTCAGTTCAACCGCCAGCGCGACTTTTTCAACCTGCCCGGCCCGCATCTGGCAGAAAATCTGTAGCCGCAGAAAATAGGGTTTCGTGGTGCGAAAGCCGCGCATTTTTTTGTTCGGCAGAGGATGCGCGCACGCTTTTTCATCGTCGCGCCGCGCCAGATACGCATCGACGACGGCAGCGGCGACATAGGCGTCAATATCAGCAGCACCGGTCAGCTGCGCCAGAGCGAGCACCGAGGTCGTATCGCCCAGCGACAAAAACCGATTGAGGCGCGCGCCGAACCAACTCATGCCCTCTATCGTCCCGGCCGGCGCGGCGGCCTGACCGCGATGCAGCCGCAATTCCAGCGCGCGCAGGGTTTGTAGCTGAAACTTTTCCGGCAGGCGACCAATTTGCCCGACAACATAAGTCAGGCGCGCGCCCGACCAAACATCGGGCCCAAGACCGGGCTCAAGACCCACAGGCGCATCTTGCAAGGCACCAAGCTGGCCGATTTGAACAATATCGGATTGCGAGCCCGGCACCGACGCGACGGCGCGAACCGCGCGGTTCATTTGCCGCGCCGCTGCACGCGGGGCCAGCTTAACATCGCCAGCGACCGGGTTTTGCGGTGCCATGCCGAACTGCGCGCGCGCGGCCTCGGGAATAATGCTCAACGGGGCACGCATAGCGACAGGCTCCGCCGAAAGCGGTGTCAGCAACGCAAAAAACGCAAAAAAACAGCTAGCGCGCAAACCGTTCACTGTCGAGCACCTCAACCGCTGTCTCGCGGGTTGGTTCTACGGCTTGGGCAAGAAAAATTACGCCGCCGCCAAGCAAAACAAGCCCGATGGTGGCAATGACCGGCCAGTTCAACTGCATGCTTACCTCCGTCTATATTGTGGTTTTTCTATATTACATCAATACGGCAGAAACGGGGCACATGCGACAAATATTATGACAATAGTGGACGCAAACCCGCATAGCCGTTACATGTTTGCTAAGGCCATGATGGGGATACTCAAGTCTATGCAGAAAATCCACATTCCAAAGCCGATTGTGCTGGTGGGCATGATGGGGGCGGGCAAATCCAGTCTCGGCAGTCGTTTGGCCGACCGCCTCGGACTGGATTTTGTTGATGCCGATACGGAAATCGAGGCTGCCGCCGGCATGAGCATTGCCGAGATATTTGAAACCCATGGCGAGGCCGCTTTCCGCGACGGCGAACGCCGCGTGATTGCCCGGCTTTTAAACGCCGAGCCCCGAGTTTTGGCCTTGGGCGGCGGAGCATTTGGCGATGCCAGCACACGCGCCGACGTCTTGAACAGAGCCATATCAATTTGGCTGGATGTGCCGATTGACGAGCTTGTCGAGCGCGTCAAACGCAAGCCCGGCAAGCGCCCGCTTCTGGCAAAAACCAATGTGCATGAAAAAATAACATCGCTGATGCATGCGCGCGCGCCGCATTATGGCGAAGCTGATATTCGCGCTGACATCAGCCACAAATCCCATGACGGTGCCATTAATCGGCTGGTTGAGTTGTTGCACGCCCATTTACACCAAAACCCCTCCACCGCTTGAACCTTTCCTCCCTTAAACAAAGACACCTAAACAAAGACACCTAGACAAAGACCGCCGCTTTCGCGTAAGCACAATCTATGAACCAAAAACCCAATGACGAGACGCAGCAAAGCGTTCGAGTCGCGCTTGACGCGCGCAGCTATGACATCGAAATCGGTGCCGATCTGTTGGCGCAGGCGGGCGCGCATATTGCGCCGCATTTGAAGCGCGACCGCGTGGCCATTGTGACCGATAGTCATGTCGCCAAACATCATTTACAGACCTTGCAAGCGGCGCTGACGCATGCCGGCATTGCCTCGACCACCAGCATTATTCCGGCCGGTGAGAACAGCAAGTCATTCGGACGGCTCGAGCAGCTTTGCGGTTGGTTGCTTGACGAAAAAATTGAACGCGATGACTGCGTCATTGCCTTAGGCGGTGGTGTGATCGGCGATCTGACGGGATTTGCCGCCGCCATTGTGCGCCGCGGTCTTCGCTTCATCCAAATACCGACCACCCTGTTGGCGCAGGTTGACAGCAGCATTGGCGGCAAAACGGCGATTAACGCCGCGCAGGGCAAAAACCTCATCGGAGCATTTTTTCAACCCGAGCTGGTGCTCGTCGACACGCAAGTGCTGAACACATTGCCCGCGCGTGAGCTGCGCGCCGGATATGCCGAAATCGTGAAATATGGCGCGCTGGGCAATGCCGCCTTTTTCGATTGGTTGGAAGCAAACGGCGGCGATGTGCTGGCGGGTGATGCCGCCGCGCAAACCTATGCCGTAGCCGAAAGCTGCCGTTCAAAGGCCGGTATTGTGGCCCGCGACGAGCGCGAAAGCGGCGAGCGCGCGCTGCTCAATCTGGGACATACATTCGGACATGCTTTTGAGGCCCTGACGGGGTATTCCAACACGCTGTTGCACGGCGAGGCGGTGGCGCTCGGCATGGTTTTGGCGTTTGACCTTTCCGTAGCCCGCGGCCATTGCGCGCCGGAGGACGCCGCGCGTCTCAAGGCTCTGCTGGAGGCGGCGGCTTTGCCTGTCACCATGACGCGGATCGGCAATGGCAATTTTGCCGCCGATGCGCTGGTCGGCGCGATGGCGCAGGACAAAAAGGTGAAATCGGGGAAAATGCGCTTCGTGCTAGTCGAGGGGCTGGGCAAAAGTTTTTTGACCGACACGGTAAGCCCTGCTGATTTGCGCGCCTTTCTCATCGCGCAGGGTGCGCTGGAAACCACCGAAGTTTCACGGGAAGGGCAACGTCAATGAGCCAGACCGAAACGGGGTTGTGGCTGACCGCCGGATTTATCGTTATCTTGCTGGTACTGTCGGCGTTTTTGTCTGGCTCGGAGACAGCGCTGACAGCGACCAGCCGCGCCCGCATGCTGCGCATGCAACAAGAAGGATCGCGCCGCGCCGGCTGGGTGGCGTATCTGCTTGACCAGCATGAACGCCTCCTCAGCGCGATTTTGTTGGGCAATAATCTGGTCAATATTTTGGCTTCGGTGCTGGCGACCAGTGTTTTCTTGCGCCTGTTTGGCGAAGCCGGGGTGGTTTATGCAACCTTGGTGATGACAGTGCTGGTGGTCGTATTTGCCGAGGTACTGCCCAAAACCTACGCCATCCAAACACCCGACCAGACGGCGCTGCGCGCCGCCGGACTTTTGCGTATTCTGGTCAGCACCCTCGCGCCCTTTACCAAGCTGTTGCAATTTATCTCCCGCACAATTTTGCGCGCCGCCGGTTTTACCGGTGCCAATGCCGGCAGCTTGTTGCCCGCGCATGAAGAACTGCGCGGCGCGATTGATTTGCACCATAAAGAAGGCGGCGTGCGTAAGCGCGACCGCGACATGCTGGGTGGTATTCTTGATCTGGGCGACACCCATGTCGACGAGGTGATGGTGCACCGCAAGTCGATGCTGATGATCGACGCAGAGCTGACCCCGGCCGAGATCGTCAAACAGGCTTTGGACAGCCCTTACACACGCATTCCCCTGTGGGCAGGTGAGCCGGAAAACATTATTGGCGTGTTGCACGCCAAAGACCTGCTGCGCGCCCTGGCTGCCAGTACCGGCGGCATCGAAACGCTGGATATTCGCCAGCTTGCGACCCCGCCATGGTTTGTGCCCGAAACCACTTTGCTGATCGAACAGCTCAATGCCTTCCGCACGCGCAAAGCCCATTTTGCGCTGGTGGTGGATGAATATGGCGCGCTGATGGGCTTGGTCACCATGGAAGATATTTTGGAAGAAATCGTCGGTCATATTGACGATGAGCATGACGAGCCCGACCGCCCGATCCGGCGGCTAAGTGACGGATCGCTCGATGTGACGGGCACGCTCAGCATTCGTGACCTCAACCGCGAAATGGGCTGGGCGCTGCCGGACACCGAAGCCACAAGCATTGCCGGATTGATTATTCACGAAGCCCGCGCCATCCCCGAAGAGGGGCAGACCTTTGTTTTTCACGGGCTGCGCTTTCATATTTTGAGCCGTTTGCGAAATCAGATTTTACAAATCCAAATAAGCCAAATCGCCGACCCCGATACGCCGCACTAGGCTTGCTCCTCGCTGGGTGCGCGCGCGCGAATAGCCAGCGCATGCACGGGCCCGCTCAATTCATCGGACAAAACATCCATCACGCGGCGCTGGCGCTCAAGCCGCGACACACCCTCAAAACTTGCCGCCACAACGACAACCCGAAAATGCGTTTCACCCTCGGGGCGCGCGCCGACATGGCCAGCGTGCAGATGCGATTCGTCACTGACCTCAACATGCGCTGGTGACAAAGCGGCCTTTAGTTTTTCTTCGATCCGGCTGGCAACCTGCCCCATAGCTGTTTCCGTTTCTGATAAATTTGTGTTTTCCGACTTCCGCATTATATCAGAACTGTCTTGGAACACACCTGCCTTGCGTCACTCGTTGCGCTGGCTTTTGACGGCCCGCGCTGGCAAACTGTAATGATGAATTTGAAGTCCAAATATTTCGATATGATTCGGGCCGAACGCCGCCGCGAAACCGTGGCTGATCACACGCCGCGTTGCGACTGGCCGGATTGCGACGCCGCGGCACCCCCCCCCGCGCCCGCGGGCCCGCGTGTCGCCGGGCGGCGCCATTTTTGCCGCGAACATATCGGGCAATATAATATGAGCTATGATTTCTTCGAGGGCATGAGCGCCGAAGATGTCGAAAAATACCGCATGGGCGCAACCACGGGCCACCGACCGACGTGGTCGCTGGGGACACGCCGCGGCGCGCCGGGTAGCTGGCAATTCGAAGACCCGCTGGAAATCATGGCCCATGCTGGTCCCATCGCCGGCGAAACGGTAAACGGACGCCGCGTTTCGACCGGCCAGAAACGCGCGCTTGATATTCTCGACCTCGATGCTACAGCCACGGCCGATGATGTGCGCGCCGCTTATAAATCGCTGGTCAAGAAACTCCACCCCGATGCCAATGGTGGCGACCGCAAACACGAAGAACGCCTGCAGCGCGTCATAAAGGCCCATGAATATTTAAAAGCTTCCGGCTTTTGTTAATGCATTTTATTTGGTAACACTTGGCCCGCATCTGTGTATGGGCCGCCCTGGGAGAAAATAATGACGACCTCTGATCAAACAAACGCCGAGCAAAATCAACCGGGCCCGATGCCTGACCAGCCGGACACGACGGTATCCGTGCGCGAAATTTTCGGCTTTGAAACCGATCTCGAAGTTCCGGCCTTTGCCGAGAAGAACGAATATGTGCCCGATTATGACGCCGATTATCTGTTCGACAAAAACACCACGCTGGCGCTACTGGCGGGATTTGCCCATAACCGCCGTGTCATGGTGCAGGGCTATCACGGCACCGGTAAATCGACCCATATCGAACAGGTCGCCGCGCGGTTGAACTGGCCGTGCGTGCGGGTCAATCTGGACAGCCATGTCAGCCGTATCGATCTGGTCGGCAAGGACGCCATTGTGTTGCGCGACGGCAAACAGGTGACGGAGTTTCAAGAAGGCATTTTGCCATGGGCGCTGCAAAATCCCGTGGCACTGGTGTTTGACGAATATGATGCGGGTCGCCCCGATGTCATGTTTGTGATCCAGCGCGTGTTGGAGGTATCCGGCAAGCTGACGCTGCTCGACCAGAATAAGGTCATTCGCCCGCATAGCGGTTTTCGCCTGTTTGCCACCACCAACACGATCGGCCTCGGCGATACATCCGGCCTTTATCACGGCACGCAACAGATCAATCAGGGGCAGATGGACAGGTGGAACATTGTTTCGACGCTGAATTATCTGCCGCATGAGCGCGAAACCGACATTGTTCATGCCAAGGCCATGGGTTATGACAGCGCTGAAGGGCGTGATAAAATCGCGGCTATGGTGCGGGTTGCTGATCTGACGCGGGCGAGCTTTATCAATGGCGATATTTCCACCGTAATGAGCCCGCGCACCGTGCTGACATGGGCGGAAAACGCCACAATTTTCGGCGATATTGGTTTTGCGTTTCAGGTGACATTCTTGAATAAATGCGACGAGTTGGAACGGCCTACCGTGGCGGAGTTTTACCAGCGTTGTCTGGGTGAGGATCTGCCGCAAGCCGCGGTCAGTGTTCTGGCTGGCAATTAGGTCAAATAATGAACGAGCGTGAACCGATCGAAGAGTTCAAACGCGCCTTGACGCAGACCATGCGGTCGATTGCCGAGGAAGCCGAACTCACTGTGACCTTTGGTTCGGAAACCCCGAGCCTGAACGGTCTGCGCGCGCGCCTGCCGCAACCCGCGCGCGATCTCGATCCGGCGGATCGGCAAAATGTGCGCGGCCAGTCCGACAGTTTCGCGCTGCATTTGGCCCATCATGACGAAGCGGTCAACGCCCAAATGATGCCCCAAGAGGCAGAGGCGCGCGCCTCTTTCACGGCAGCCGAAGACGCACGCTGCGAAGCGCTGGGCGCGCGTGACATGAAAGGCATTGCCCGCAATCTGGGCGATATGCACGAAGCGCGCTGCCTCAAACTTGGCTATCACGACCAAATGACCCGCGACGATGCGCCGGTTTCCGAAGCACTCGGTTTCATGGTGCGCGAGGCCCTCACAGGCACGCCCCCGCCACCTGCCGCGCAAGGCGTCGTTGCGGCCTGGCAAAGCTGGATCAGCGAGCGCGTCGGCGACAAGCTGGACAATCTGGTGCCGCTGATGAACGACCAGCAGGCTTTCGCCAATGTAACGCGCGACATTCTAGTCGATCTCGGCCTCAGCGACCCCGCCGGTGATCTCGAAAACGAAGACGGCGAAGAAGGCGACGGCGAAGAAGGCGACAATGGCCCCGAAGACGGCGAAGGCGGACAGGCCGAGCAACAAGATGGCAGTTCATCGGAAGATATGGAGACGGGCGACGGCGAGATGGAGGAAGGCGACCAGGAAACCGTCCAGATGGAAGGCGAAGAGGTCGACGGCGAAACCGACGGCGAAGATGCCGGCGAAGCCGCCCAGCCTTATGCGCCCGACGGGGCGGTGAACCCGGCCAAATCAGCCTATAATGTCTACACCGCCAAATTCGACGAGATTATTGACGCCGAAGATTTGTGCGATGCCGAGGAATTGGCGCGTTTGCGTGCCTATCTCGACCAGCAGTTACACCAGATGCAAGGCGTCGTTTCGCGCCTTGCCAACCGCCTGCAACGCCGCCTGCTGGCCAAGCAAAATCGGTCGTGGCATTTCGATCTGGAAGAAGGCTATCTGGATCCCGCGCGCTTGTCGCGGGTCATCACCGACCCGACCCAGCCGCTTTCGTATAAAATGGAATCCGACACGAATTTCCGCGACACGGTTGTGACCCTGCTGCTCGACAATTCGGGCTCGATGCGCGGACGCCCGATCACGGTCGCCGCCATGTGCGCCGATATTCTCACGCGCACGCTGGAGCGGTGCAATGTCAAAACCGAAATTCTGGGCTTCACAACCCGCGCCTGGAAGGGCGGTCAGGCGCGCGAAACTTGGATGGCAAACGGCAAGCCGGGCCATCCCGGGCGGCTGAACGATCTGCGCCACATTGTCTATAAAAACGCCGATGCACCGTGGCGTCGGGCGCGGCGCAATCTCGGGCTGATGATGCGCGAAGGTCTGCTGAAGGAAAATATTGACGGCGAAGCGCTCATTTGGGCGCATAACCGTCTGCTGGCGCGCGGCGAACAACGCCGCATAATGATGGTCATATCCGACGGTGCGCCGGTCGATGACAGCACGCTGTCGGTCAATGCCGGCAATTACCTTGAAAAACATTTACGCAATGTCATTGAAGATATCGAAACCCAGTCGCCGGTCGAACTCATCGCCATTGGTATTGGCCATGATGTGACGCGCTATTACCGCCGCGCGGTGACGATTGTCGATGCCGAGCAATTGGGCGGTGCCATGACCGACAAACTTGCCGAACTTTTTGATGATGCCGACCAGTCGTCGAAGTCAGCCAATGCACCGACCGGCGCCAAAGGCTTGGCTACCGGCGCGCTGAAAGCCGGCGGCGCCGGCGGGCGCACGGTACGCACGGGCGATGCACCCGTGCGCGGCTTTCCCGGATAAGCGGATTTTTAGGCGGATTTTGCCACAACTTGTTTTTTGAACTTGCGGGCTTTGGCGGAGAGTTGTTTGTCCGACGCGGCGCGCAAAAACGCGTCAATGCCGCCGCGATGTTCGACCGAACGCAGCGCCGCAGCGCTGATCCGCAGCCGCAATGTATACCCCAACACCTCGCTTGGCAGGCTGACCTGCTGCAAATTGGGCAAGAAGCGACGGCGGGTTTTATTCATGGCGTGGCTGACATTATTGCCGCTCATGACTGTTTTTCCGGTCAGATCGCAAACGCGTGACATGGGCTTTTCTCCGAGTAAATCTCTGCAGGGCCGAGCCAAAGCCCAACCGAGCGCTTGATATAGAAAAATGCGTCCCACACGTCAAGCGATGTTTGCTGAGATATCGGCTGCTGTTCTTTCGGTGATGCGGAAAATGCCGCTGGCTTGCACCACCGGGCCATCGGGCCCCAAAAGCGCACCGGAAACAAAGCCGGTGCGTTTGGTGTATTTGGTGCATGTGCCGCTCGTCTCGAGCCACTGGCCTGTTTGCGCGGGTGCCAAAAAATCGAAATTGAAACTGATCGACGGCGAAAACACGCGCTGCTTCAAGGCCGCGTGCAGAATAAAAGCAAGGCCGGTATCCAAAACCGTCATCATCATACCGCCATGGCAAACGCCGGCCGGATTACACATATGCGGCAGCACCTCAAAACCGAGCTGGGGCATGTCGGCATCCTCGCGCACATAAATTGGGCCGCTATGGGTCAGAAAATCCGCCGCATCGCGTCCCAGCCGCGCGGCAATATCGAGCGGTTCAAACCCCTCCGGTACTGGCATTATGTGACCTCCTACTTGCCGATAAAACCGAACAAATGCCCGGCCACTTTGCGGATCTGAATTTCTTCCGACCCTTCGGTGATGCGGTAGCGGCGGTGATGACGATAAATATGCTCAAATGGTTTGTGGCGCGAATAGCCAATGCCGCCATGCACCTGCATGGCGCGGTCAGCCGCCTCGCACACCAGCCGGTTGGCGCGGTAATTACACATCGACACTTTGTCGGATATGCGCTGGGCCACTTCCGGCTTGGTCATGGTGTCCATTTGCGCCGCCGTTTTATAAACGAGATTGCGTACCATCTCACATTCGGTATGCAGTTCGGTCAACGGAAACTGAATGGCCTGATTGGACGCCAAAGCCTTGCCGAAAGGTTTGCGTGCCTTGGCATAGGCCACGCTTTCACTGATGCAATATTGCGCCGCGCCGACACCGGAGGCGGCCTGACGAATACGGTTTTCATGCACAAAATGCTGCGCCAGCACCAGCCCGCCATCGCGCGGGCCGAACAGCGCCGTATCCGGCACCCAAACATCTGTAAGCGATATGCGCGGATGGTCGGTCGGCATGTTGAATGTCCACAAATATTCCTCGATTTTGAAACCCGGCGCATCCGTTGGAACCAGAAAACAGCTAATGCCGCGCGCGGCGCCATCATCGCCCGAGGTGCGCGCGAAAATCATGTCGTAATTGGCGACATGAAGGCCGGTATTCCACATTTTTTCGCCATTAATAAGCCAGCCATCAACCCCGTCGCGGGTGCACGGCTCGGCGCGCGTTTCCATCCAGGTCGCATCCGAGCCGTGGTCGGGCTCAGTCAAACCAAATGCGACGCGGTGCGTGCCCGCCAGCATACCGTTGATAAATGTGTCTTGTTGTTCGGGGGTGCCGAAATCGCGGAACATCAGTACTTGGGGGAAATTGCCGACAATCGAGCTTTCATTTTGCAAATCATTGTGCAGCCCCAAGCCCTTTTCAGCGAGGTGCTCGCGGATCACCGCCATTGCCAAATTTGAGCCGTCTTGTCCGCCATATTCCTTTGGCAAGGCAAAGCGCAAATGTCCGGCGGCATCGGCCCGACGGCGCATTTCACCCAGCAATTCCTCCCATTCATGGCGGGGTTGACCGTCATTGTCCCAATCCGTACGGGCATATTCGCGGCGATGGTCAAAAAACCGGATATTGTCGTCTTGTTCTTCCAGCGGTTTGATCTCGCGCGCAATAAACGCGTCCAGTTCGGCCAGATATGTCTTGATCTCTTCCGGTATGTCAAAATCCATTTTATCCCCCCAAAACCATGCGCTGCGCTCGTCGCGCTGGCGCCAATGCAGGGCCTCACTATGTCTGTCTTTGGCGCTATTGACAATGGGCCGCATCGTGCCGGAAAACCCTGCGCGATTGCGCCGACCCACAAGATTTAGTCGTGAACGAACCATGAAGCCCTACTATGTAAGTGATTCGGACATGCTATGTTCTGTGCTTGTTCCGGTTTTTCCGATTCGCAATCGAATCACCCTTGCGACGCCGTGCCGCTTGCACAGCGCTACCAGACTGGTCACATTAGCGGGATGACAGACAACGCACAGCTACGCATTGTTTTGGGCCCAACCAACACGGGCAAAACCCATCTCGCCATGGAGCGCATGCTGTCTTATCAAAGCGGCATGGTCGGACTGCCCCTGCGCCTGCTCGCGCGCGAGGTTTACGACCGCGTGCTGGCGGGACATTTCGGCAAAGCCCATCGCGCAGATGTCGCACTGATTACCGGCGAAGAAAAAATTGTGCCGCCCAATGCGCGGTTTTTCATCTGCACCACCGAGGCCATGCCGATCAGCCGCGAGGTGGATTTTGTGGCGATTGACGAAGTGCAGCTCGCCGCTGACCCCGAGCGGGGACATGTTTTCACCGACCGCATTTTGCACGCGCGTGGCCGCCACGAGACCCTTTTGCTCGGGGCAACGACCATGGCGGCGATTTTGAAAAACCTGCTCGATACGCCGATTGAAAGCCGCGCGCGGTTTTCCGAACTACGTTGTAACGGTGCCCAAAAGCTCTCGCGTCTGCCGCGCCGTTCGGCCATTACCGCGTTTTCCGCCGACAATGTCTATGCCATCGCCGAAGTGATCCGCCAGCAACGCGGCGGGGCGGCCGTGGTGATGGGCGGCTTGAGCCCGCGCACGCGCAACGCGCAAGTCGCGATGTATCAATCGGGCGAGGTTGATTTTCTCGTCGCCACCGATGCCATCGGCATGGGGCTCAACATGGATGTCGACCATGTGGCATTTGCCCAACGGCGCAAATTTGACGGGCGCCGCCACCGCGACCTCAGCCCGGCGGAACTCGCCCAAATAGCCGGACGCGCCGGACGCCACAAAAATGACGGCAGCTTCGGCGTGACCGCCGATCTTGCGCTGTTCGACGAGGAGTTGGTGGCGCAGATCGAAAACCATGAATTCGAGCCGATCAAATCCTTGATGTGGCGCAATCCGAACCTTGATTTTTCGACCCTGCCCGCCCTGATTATCAGCCTCGAACACCCCGCCCCGCGCCCCGGCCTGGCGCGCGCGCCCATGGCCGACGATATGCAGGCGCTTAATTTGCTGTCGCGCGACCCGGCCATATGCGACCTTGCGGCAACCGAGAACGACGTCCGGCTGTTATGGTCGGTCGCCCAAATTCCGGATTTCCGCAAGACTATGGCGAGCGAGCATAGCGGGCTGGTCGGCGAGATTTTCACCTTTTTGCGACACGAAACCGGCGTCATACCGGCGGCGTGGATGGACGAACAGATTGCGCGTTGCGACCGAATTGAGGGCGACCTCGACACGCTGTCGACACGGCTGGCACATATTCGCACATGGACTTATGTCGCCAACCGCAATGATTGGCTGGAAGATCCCCAGCATTGGCAGGAGCGCAGCCGGACGGTGGAAGACCGCCTTTCGGATGCGCTGCACATGAAACTCATGGGGCAATTTGTCGACAAAAATTCTTTTGCCCTGATGCGGCGTCTGCAAGGCGGCGAAGCGGTGACAGCCGAAATTGAGCCCAATGGTGACCTGATGGTGGCGGGTGAATATATGGGCCGTCTCAATGGTTTGCGTATTGAGCGCGACCCCAGGCTCAAGGGCGCACCCGCCGGGACGGCGCGCAGCGCGGTTGAAAAGACCGCCGGCGAAGCCTTGCGCGCGCGTGCCTTGGCAATTGCAGCCGCCGAGAATGACGCGTTTTCGCTGTCCGATACGGGCGAGATCATCTGGCAGACAGCCGCGATTGCGCGCATGCATACAGGCGATGGCGACAGCGAAACAACAGCGCTTGCCTATCTGACGCCGACGGCGCGGCTCTTGGCTGATGAAATGCTCAATGGCGACACACGCCAACGCGCCGAAGCGCACGTCACCCAATGGTTGCGCGCTAAGGTCGCCGATACGCTGAAGCCGCTTGTCGAACTTCAAAAAGCCACTGATCTCGATGGTCTGGCCCGCGGTGTGGCGTTTCAGCTATTGGAAAATAAGGGCAATCTGGCGCGTAGTGACATCGCTGATTTACTGGCGCGCCTCGACCAAACGCTGCGCCGACAATTACGCCAATATGGGGTGCGGTTCGGGGCGTATAATGTGTTTATGCCCGCCCTTTTGAAGCCGGCCCCGGCGGCCATTTTGGCGCTCGCCACGATTTTGGAGGACAGCCGCGAGGCGGCCAAGGATATGCGTCGTCTGCCCGCAGCCGGGCTGACATCGGTGGCCCGCGAAAACTTGCCCGCGCGGCAATATCGCGCCGCCGGATTTTACCCAACCCGCGCGCGCGCCATTCGCCTCGATATGCTCGAGCGGCTCGACGACCTGATCCGCCCGCTTCTGGCCGACGCACAAAATCCCAAAAGTTTTAAGATGAACGCGGACATGATGTCGATTATGGGGTGCGGCGGCGACGATCTTGCCGAGATTTTATCGGCGCTGGGCTATCGCTGCATCAAGCCGAAACCGCAAGAAATATCCACTGAGCCCACATCAGATGAGCCCGCACCAGATAAACTGGCATCAGATGAACCCACATCAGATGAGCCCACATCAGATGAGCCCACATCAAATGAACCGGCATCTGAGACGCCCGCCTCTTCACAACCCCAAGCTGACAACCCGCTAAACTGGGACTGGCAACCCATGTCGCGGGCAAAACGCGCCGCGCGCGCCGGCAAAAAACCCAATAACAAGCCGAATAACAAACAAGCTACCGCATCGCGGCCGGCAAAATCAGGGGATGCGAAAAGGCAAGGTTTGGCAAAAAAGCGCCAGCAGAAGCCCGCGCCCACGATTGACCCCAATTCGCCTTTTGCGGCCTTGCGTAATCTCGACCTGTCCGACCCCAAACCCCCGACAAAGCCCGAAGAACGCAGCGAATGACGCGCAACTCCGATCGTGTCAAAACCGACGCCGGGGCGATGATGCGGCTCGATAAATGGCTGTGGCACGCGCGGTTTTTCAAAACCCGCAGCGGCGCCAGCAGCTATGCCGCGGCGGGCAATATCCGCCTGAACGGCACCCGCCAAACCCGCAGCAGCGCGCGTATTCGCGTGGGCGACACGCTGACTTTCGCCTTACACGGGCATGTCCGTGTCATCGAAATTGTCGCCTTGAGCGCGCGGCGCGGCCCGGCAGTTGAAGCGCGCACGCTGTATCACGACCATGACCCCCCGTCAGACAGGCCCAAAACACCCACCAGCGCAAAGCCGGCCGCGCGCAGCCCGGGCAGCGGGCGGCCGACAAAACGCGACCGCCGTGCCCAGGACGCGTTTACCGATAAGGGAAGTTTTCCGGGCTGACGGCCTTTTGCCGCAAGGCGGATGTGACATATTGTGTTGGCGCGAAAGTCGCGCTAGATACTAGCCATGCTAAACCGATTGAAAACACTGATTGCCAATGACACGCCCCCAACCGAAGCTCCGGCACCGGCAGATCGCCTGCATGTGGCGGCGGCGGCGCTGCTGATCAGGGCGGCGCAAATTGACGGCGAGGTCGATATCCACGAACAGCAATTATTGCAACGACTTGTCGGGCCTTATTTTGGCCTCGACGACGCAGAAGCCGCCGCCCTGCTGGACCAAGCCGGCGCGGCGATTGACGCGGCCAATGATTTGTTCCAGTTCACCCAGCAAATCAACGCCAGTTTTGCGCCCGAGCATAAGATTATGCTGGTTGAATTGCTCTGGCGCGTGGTGCTGGCCGATGGCGTGGTTGATGATTATGAGGCCAATTTGATCCGCCGCGTGGCCGGGCTTATTCATGTTATCGACACCGAAGCCGGGGCCGCGCGCAAACGCGCTGAAGCGCCCTCATCCCATTAGATTTTTCCGGAGATCGCATGACCTATATTGTGACTGACGCCTGCATCAAGTGCAAATACACCGATTGTGTCGAGGTGTGCCCCGTCGATTGCTTTTACGAAGGCGAGAACATGCTGGTGATCCATCCGGATGAATGTATCGATTGCGGGGTTTGCGAACCGGAGTGCCCGGCCGAGGCCATCAAGGCGGACACGGAGTCGAACCTGGAAAAATGGTTGGAAATCAACACCAAATTTGCCGATATCTGGCCGAACATCACCATGAAAAAAGATGCACCTGCCGATGCTGACGATTTTCTCAATAAAGAGGGCAAATTTGAGGCTCATTTTACCGAAGCCCCCGGCGAAGGCGACTGATCAGGCCGTGCGCGGCGTTTGCGCGCGCATTTTGACACGACATTGAATTTTTACGGATTTTTTGTTATACTAACGTAATGTTTATCAAAACCTCGAAATACGGCGGTGATGCGGCGTAATTTCGAT
>MDTB01186319.1_pt1 | contig 40513 bp, 40 predicted proteins | sample 811161 | NCBI WGS metagenome assembly MDTB01 (sample SAMN05326650, study PRJNA326480) | marine metagenome | isolation source: seawater | place: Mediterranean Sea | collected 2009 | reverse complement strand
TAAAAAGAAATATAAAATTTATAAAATATAAAATATTTTCATTAGATCAAATTAATATATTTCAAAATTTAAAATTTTTAAATTTTATTTTCAGAATAATATTAACATTATGTTTCCCTTTAATATTTTACTATCAATATACAAAAATAAAAAAACTTTTTTTAAAGTTTAAAATAGATGATTTTATGTCAGTCAATGGTGGTTATCCTGGAGGAGATTTATCAAGAATATCATCAATTGTCTGGGGAAAATTAGAAAAAGAAAAAAAATCATGGCACAACTTCCATAATTTAGCTGTAAAAAGTAATAGATTTTTTTTAACAAATTTTTACAGAAATATAATTGATAAAATTTTACAAAATTCAATAAATGGATTTATAACTGTTTCAAAATCTTGTGCTGAAAGTTTAAAACAAAGGAAATATCTAAATAAATCTAAAATTAAAATAGTTTATAATGGTTTTGCCCCAGGTAAAATAAAGTTTTCTGATATAAGAAAAGAATTAAAAATAAAATCAAATTCAAGTTTATTATTGTTTTTAGGTGAGTACGATTTAAGAAAAGGACACGAATTAATCATAAAAGTTATGGATAATATAGTTAAAGAAAATAAAGATATTTATTTACTAATTTGTGGTTATGGTTCAAAGACAAATTTCTCAAATATTAAAGAAATAGTAGATAACTCTTACTCAAAAAATAAGATTTTTTTGAAAAATTTTAGAAAAGATAATTTAAATTTAATATCTCAATGTGATTTATTAGTAATTCCTTCAAAAAATTTTGAATCATTTGGGTATACCGCGGTTGAAGCTATGAGCTTAAAAAAACCAGTTATTTCAACTAATATTGGAGGTTTAAAGGAAGTAATTGATCACAATACCACTGGTTTTATAATTAGCGGTAACAATCACAAATTATTTGCTGAAAAAGTGCTACTTTTACTTAAAAATCATAAATTAAGAAAATCATTTTCTGAAAAAGGGTATAAAAGATATAGGAAATATTTTTCATCAGAAATTATGACTAAAAAGTATTTAAATACAATTATTACCGATAAATGAATAAAAGAAATTTTAAAGTAATTATACTATGTGGAGGACTCGGCTCTAGACTGTCTGAAGAAACAAAAAAGATACCTAAACCAATGGTTCGTATTGGAAATGATCCAATTCTTATACATATAATTAATATTTTTGTGAAATATGGTTTTAAAGATTTTATATTAGCCTTAGGATACAAGAAAGAAAAAATAATTAAGTTTTTTAAAAAAAAAAAAATTAACAATGTGAATATTAAATTAATTGATACAGGGAAGAATACTTTAACTGGATCAAGATTATTAAAATTAAAAAAATATCTTAATAATGAAAACTTCCTCTTAACTTATGGAGATGGATTAAGTAATATTAATATTAATAAATTAATAAATTTTCATTTGAAAAATAAGAAAGTTGCCACTATTACTGCAGTGAGACCACCTGCAAGATTTGGAGAGTTATTTTTGAAGAAAAATATAGTTAAAAAATTTCAAGAAAAAAATCAGATTAATGCAGGATGGATCAATGGGGGTTTTTTTGTATTTAACAAAAAAATTTTTGAATTTATCCCAAAAAAATCTTGTATGTTAGAAAAAGATCCAATGATTAATTTAACAAAAAAAAAACAATTAATTGCATATAAACATAATTCATTTTGGCAATGTATGGATACTTTAAGAGATAAAGAATTATTAAATAAAATATGGAAATCTGGTAAATCAAAATGGTAAAAAAAATAGATATGAAATCTTATTTCAATTTTTATAAAAATAAAAAAGTTTTAGTAACAGGATCAACAGGTTTTAAAGGTGCTTGGTTATGCCTATGGTTAAAAATGTTAGGGGCAAAAATATACGGAATTGGGTATAAACCAAATAACAATAAAAAACTTTTTAATCAACTAAATCTTGATAAAAGAATTTTATTTAAAAATATTGACATAAGAGATTATTATAAAATAAATAACTATATAAAAAAAATAAAGCCAGAAATAATATTTCACCTTGCAGCTCAACCAATAATTTCCAAGTCTTATGATGAACCAAAATATACTTATGAAGTTAATGCTTTGGGAACGCTTAATATAATTAATACAATAAAAGAAGCAAAATTTGTAAAATCAGCAATATTTGTTACTTCTGATAAGTGCTATGAAAGTAACAATTCAACAGTAGGGTTTAAAGAAAGTGATAAATTAGGAGGTATTGATCCTTATAGTGGGTCAAAAGCAACAGCAGAAATTATTGTTAGAACATATTATGAAAGTTTTTTTAAAAATAAGAAAAAAACAGGTTTGGCAACTGCCAGAGCTGGTAACGTCATTGGTGGAGGAGATTGGTCGAAAGATCGTTTAATACCTGACGCTATAAGATACTTGCAAAAGAAAAAAGTTATAATAATTAGAAATCCAAATTTTAATAGACCATGGCAACATGTACTTGAACCTTTAAATGGTTATTTAGCTTTAGCTATAAAATTATATAAAAATCCTAAAAAATTTTCTGGAGCTTGGAATTTTGGCACTGAGAAAAATACAATTACTAGTGTTGGTGAAATTATTGAAAAAATAATAAAATTTTGGGGACATGGTAAATATAAAATACAAAATAAGAAAAAGTTTTATGAGCAAACTAATCTTCAATTAAATATTTTAAAATCTAAAAATAATTTAGACTGGGAACCAAAATTATCAATAAATGAGTGTGTAAAAACAACAGTTTATTGGTACAAGGAGGTTCTTATAAATAAAAAGAATGTCAACAATATCACTGAGAAACAAATAAAAAACTACATGAATAAATGATATTAAAAAAAAAAATTAAAATTATAAAACTAAGAAAAGGAAATATTATTAAGTTTTTTGATTTTAACAAAAAAATTCTTAAAAAATTTGAAGAAATATATTTTTCTGAAGTTAAAAAAAAATATTTTAAAGGGTGGAAAATACACAAAAAAAGAAATCAATTGTTAACCATAACTTCGGGTACTATAGAATTTTACTTTAAAAAAAAAATAAATGGTAAAATTTCAAAAATAAGAATGTCATATCCAAAAAAAATTTATTTATTATTTATCCCAAAAAATACTTTTTATAGTTTTAAATGTCTAAGTAAAGTTAATGGTATGATTGTAAATATTATTGATGAAAAAGTTATTTAAAAAAAAAATTATCTGTTTCGATATTGATGGTATTATTTGTAGAAATAGAAATAATGAATATAAAACGTCAAAACCAATTTTAAAAAATATTTCCTTTATCAACTCATTGTATGAAAATGGAAATTATATAAAAATTTTTACATCCAGATTTATGGGTAGGAATAAAGAGAGTGTTTTTTTGGCTAAGAAAGACGGTCTAAAACTTACTAAGAAACAATTAAAAAAGTGGGGTGTAAAATACCATAAATTAATATTGGGAAAACCATCCTATGATTATTTTATAGACGATAAAGCTTTCAACTCAATAAAGGAATTTAAAGAAAATCATGTACAAAAATGAGATTTTTTTTTCGATTATAATTCCAACTTTCAACAGAGAAAAATCATTATTGAGGGCGGTTGATTCGGTAATTAATCAAACTTTTGACCGATGGGAACTAATCATTATTGATAATTTTTCGAACGATAATACTGAGCATGTAATTAAAGAATTAAAATCAAATAAAATTAATTTTTATCAAATTAAAAATGATGGTGTAATTGCTAAATCGAGAAATTTTGGAATTAAGAAGTCAAAAGGTAAATTCCTAAGTTTTTTAGATTCAGATGATTGGTGGGAAACTTGTAAACTTGAGTCAGTTCACAAAAAAGCTTTAGTTGGATATGATTTTATTTATCATAACCACCGTATATATAATCCAAAAAAACTCTACAAAACAAGGAATATAAGAACCTTTCATTATAAAAAACCTATATATCAAAATTTGATTGATCAGGGCCCTTCTTTTGCCACTTCTTCTGTCACATTAAATAAAAATACTTTTAAAAAAATTAATTTCTTTAATGAAGATAAAAATTACATAGCTTGGGAGGATTGGGATGCATGGATACAATTTTCAAAGCATAGCGAAAAATTCATTCGACTAAAAAAAAATTTATCTACTATAACTCAAGATGGGTCAAATATGTTAAATGATAGTTTAAGAATTAAAAATAATAGCTTATTTATTAATAAGTATCTAGAAGTTTCAAAGACAATCCCAAATTGGTGTATATATAGTAATTTAATTTCTAGTTATAATTTGTCTATAGTAGATAAAGTAAAAAAAAATTTGAAAGTATTAAATTTCAGCAAATTAAACATTCTTCAAAAAATAAGATATCTTCAAATATACATCCATTACTTACTTAAGTAATTTTTCTTTTTAAATTCCTTGCAAAATAATATAGTGGTTTATATTTCTCAATTTTGTTACGAATAATTTGCTCTGATTTAAGTTTTAAAAAATCTATCCAATAATTTGCTGAATTTAATTTATAATAATTAAAATAATTTTCTAGATCTTCCTTACTTCTTGCAAATCCATTATCTCCATATTTAGTTACGTATGGTGTAAAGTCTGGATAAAGACTGGGTATGTTGAGCAATTTCACTTTCATAAAATTTCCAATTAATAGGTCATCAAATATATTATACTTGATTGAGTTCATTAAAGAATTTCTTGGAACACTGAATTCTATTCCCTCTTTTTTTTCCGAAAATTTAATTTTATATTTAGAAGATCCCACTTTGAATACAATAAATCCAAATTTTCTTTTAATTTGATAAAATTTTTCAAAATATATCTTAATTAATTCTCTATCTTCATTGTTTAAGTTATCATCCCAATTATCTCCAAATAGTTTTGGATCTATTATTTTATTATCATTTTTTTTTGGTTCAATTTTTAAGTAATCATTTTTTAAAGTATCCCAAGTTATAAATGCTGGAAGTAATTCGCCAATTTTATTATCAAAATTCTTATAATGGTCATCTAATGGAGTACAGAAGTCATTCATTTTAATAGAGTCTGTTCTGTTATATTTATGAAATGCCGAGAATGGAATTGAAAAATTACAATTCCATTTTTTCATATAGTAACTATAAGATTCACCACACGGTTTTTTGTCAGCTGCTAATGGTAATATAAATTCATTATGATGATTATAAAAATTTATCATGTCAGCATCACCCCAATTTATTAATTTTAATAAAAATTTATTTTTATAGTTTTTAATAATATTTTTAATTGTTTTTGACCAACCTAATGCAGAACCATCGTTTAAGTTAAATATTATATTGTCTTTATTTACCTCAACTAACAGTGCAGAATCTTGATTCCAATCAGCAAATGATTTTATCCTTATATTTTTTGATATATTAAACCATGAATTACTTTTAAGCTTAATAGTATTGTAAGACTTTGTTAATTCTTCATAAATTCTATCTCCAAAGTGATCTGCAACAATAAAAGTTTTGTCTTTAAATAATTCTAACGAATCTGGATCTATATGATCTGGATGCCCATGTGAAAGCCACACATATTTACATGACAAAATATTTTTTAATTGTTTTTCTGGGATTTCATATTGATGAGTCCAACTTCCAAAATATGGTTTTCCATTTATCCATGGATCAGTAGTTAAAACTGGTTTGTCATCTATTACAGTTAATGTAGCATTGCCAATTGTCTCAAAACCAATCATTATCTTATAATTAAAAAATTATTGATTGAAAGTACATCCATTTCTGTCCTTAAAAAACAGTCAATAGCCTGACTAGGCGTCATAACAATAGGTTCATTTTCATTAAAAGAAGTATTAAGTAATATGGGAACTTTTGTAATTTTAAAAAAACTGTTAATCAGGTCATAAAAATTCTTATTCATATCTTTACTTACACCTTGAACTCTTCCAGATCCATCAACATGCGTTACCGAAGGGATAATTTTTTGTTTTTCAGTTATTATTTTTTCGACAGATGCCATGTAGGGATTTTCTTTTTCACTTACAAACCAATTATTTTTTTCCTCTTGTAGAATAGCTGGAGCAAAAGGTCTAAAGCTTTCTCTTCTTTTAATTTTTTTATTAATTATTTCCTTAATATTTGAAGAGCATGGGTTGGCTAATATTGATCTATTCCCAAGTGCTCTAGATCCAAATTCCATTCTACCATTAAAATTACCAACTATTTTATTTTTAGCTAACAAATTTGCTAAAACTTGGTTAAGTTTTTCCAAATTTTCAAAATAATTTACTTTATAATTCTTTTGATCTATCAGCTTATCAATAACAGTCTTTGTGTATTCAATACTGTATTTATTACCTAAGTAAGGTGACGTTAAGTTTGATACTGATACTTTTTTATACTTATTTTTCTCAACAAATAAGGCAGCCCCAATGGAACCACCTCCATCTCCTGGTGCATAGGGTATAAATATATTTTTAAATAACTTTGATTCATACAACTTTTCATTTGCTAAAGAATTAAGGGCACATCCTCCTGCATAAACTAAATTTTCAGAAATTTTCAATTTTTTTGCCTCTTCAATTATTTTAAATAACTTTATCTCAAATACTTTCTGAGTTGAGGCTGCTATATCTTTATGAATTTGTTTAATATCGTCTGTTTTAAGGTCTTTAACTTTTAATAGATTTTCCAATCTGTTACTATAAAGATTATTTTGTTTAGGTTTTCCTTCAAACTTGTATGAATAATTGTTTTTTGTATGATTAAAAAAATCTAGATTAAGATTAAAACTATCTTTATCTAAAAACAAATTTTTCATTAATAAGTCAGTAAATATAGGTGTTCCGAGTGAAGATAGTCCCATCAATTTATATTCATCTCCATAATTTTTAAATCCTATAAATTGAGTTAATGCTTCGTAGAAAACGCCTAATGAATTTGGAAAAAGATGTTTTTTAATTACATGAATTTTTTCTTCTTTACACTCACAAATTGAGATACTGCAAAAGTCTCCAAACCCATCAATAGAAATACCAATCGCATCTTTAAATCCAGATGGATAAAATGCGGATGCAACATGAGATATATGATGATCTATATAATGTATCTTCATTTTATTAGAAAAAATATCCGGATATAAATGATTATTTAAATCTTTTTTAATATTAATTTTTTTATTAAGCCTTTTTGCTATTTCATATTTTTTTTTTCCAAAAATATAATTTCTTAAAAAAAAAAATGACTTATCTTTAAAGTTTGATAAAGGATTAGTATTAATTGCCACATCAGTGATATCCTCTGGTTTCATTTCTGCATACTTTAAGCATTCTTTAATAGAATTTACTGGTAATCCCGCCCAATGTTTTTCTCGATTAATTCTCTCCTCTTCAATTGCAAATAATAATTTCCCATCTTTAATTATACATGCCGATGAGTCTGCATGGTTAACATTTAAACCAAGGGTTAATCTCATAAATTATTGGTTATGTTTTTTTTTAACCTCTGAACGGATCCAAGAAAAAGTTTTTTCTAATCCCTCGGATAAAGAAAATTTTGGTTCCCAATTTAGTTGATTTCTAATTAAATTATTATCACTATTTCTACCTCTTACACCTTTGGGTTTATCTAGCTGATAATTTCTATTTACTTTTTTTTTCGAAATAACTTCAATCTTATCAATCATTTCATTAATTGAAACTTTTTCTTCACTACCAATGTTTATTGGACCATGAAATTTAGAATTAAATAATTTCAAAGTTGCATCAACACAATCATCAATATATAAAAAAGATCTTGTCTGTTCACCATCACCCCAAACATCAATATTTTCTTTATTTTCAATTTCTGAATAAATAATTTTTCTACATAAAGCTGCAGGAGCTTTTTCTCTTCCACCATCAAAAGTTCCATGTGGTCCATAAATGTTATGGTATCTTGCAACTTTTACATCAAGTCCATAATCCTCTAAGAAATGTCTACACATTCTTTCACTAAAGAGTTTTTCCCATCCATAACCATCTTCAGGATTTGCAGGGTAGGCGTCTTCTTCTTTTAGACCTGAAATATCAGTATTATCTTGTAAGTCTTTATTATAGGCACATGCACTTGATGAAAAAAAATATTTTTTTATCTTATGATCTCGGCAAGCTATTAATAAATGAGTGTTTACTAAGACAGACAGCATGCACAAAGCTTTATTATTTTCAATAAAACCCATCCCACCCATATTACATGCCATATTAATTACTTCATCCATGCCTTTTACCATTTCCATACAATTTTCTTTTAGGGACATGTCTAGCTGAAAATTTTCAGACTCATCAAAAATTTGGTACCATTCATCAAAGTTTTTAATGTCAACAGCTCTTACCTGATAACCTTTCTTCATTAATTCTTTAACTAAATGGCCACCAATAAAACCACCGCCTCCAGCAACTAAGATTTTTTTCATATTTTACTAATAAACATTGTTAATTAAAATTATATTTTATAATAAAGCTTTAATGGCTTTAGATATATCAAAAATAAAAAATAGTCTATCAGTATTAATATTATGTGGAGGTGAGGGCCAAAGATTAAGACCATTGACTAAAAAAATACCCAAACCGCTAGTTAGGATTAAAGACAAGTCTATTTTAGAATATATTATTAATCACTTATTAGATTATAATATAAAAAATATATATATAGCGTCAGGATATAAACATACAGTGGTTAAAAACTTCATACAAAAGAAATATAAAAACAAAAATATAAAAGTTATAAATACTGGATTAAAAACTAAAATAAATCAAAGAGTCCATAAGTGTGCAAAACATTTTAAAGAAAATATAATTTTATGTTATGGTGATACTCTTTTAGATATAAATTTAAATAAACTGATACAATACTATCTAAAAGATACAACTAAATTTATCATATCTAGTTATGAGTTAAAATCTAGTTTTGGTATTTTATACACAAAAAAAAATAATATTGTTAAAAAATTTAAAGAAAAACCTAATCTTGGTTTGTGGTTTAATGTTGGATACTTTTTATTTTCCTTTAAGTATTTAGAGTATTTAAGTAAGTTTAAAGACTTCGAGAGTTTTTTAGTATATTTATCAAAAAAAAATAAAATGAAAACTTTTAAACATACTGGTAAACATATTACAGTAAATACTATTTCTGAGTTAGAAAATGCAAAATTACAAATTAATAAATTTAAGTAATGAATAAAATTCATTTTTGGAAAAATAAAAATATTTTGATCACAGGTGTTGCTGGTTTCGTGGGATCTAACTTAGCTAAAAATTTATCAAACTTAGGGTCAAATGTGATAGGTATTTCCCAAAGAAAAAATAAAAAGAACTCATTATTATTTTACGAAAATATAAACAAAAAAATTGAAATCTTTTACTGTGATATTACTGATAAAGAAAAAATAAATAAAATTATTAAAAAATATAAAATTCAAATTTGTTTTCATTTAGCCGCGCAGGTAGAAGTGGGTTTAGCTAAAAAAGATCCCTATGGAACCTGGGAAAGCAACATAAGAGGTACTTACACTCTTCTTGAGTTATTCAGAAAAAATAAGAAACAAATTAAATCGATAATTATAGCGTCCTCAGACAAAGCTTATGGAGAATACGGATTGAACAAGATGCCTTATGACGAAAAATATCCCCTTAAACCCATCTTTCCTTATGATACATCAAAAGCATGTGCAGATATGATCGCAAAGACATACGCATCAAAATTATTTAATCTTCCAATAATAATAACACGGTTTTCAAATATTTATGGTCCAGGTCAATTAAATTTTACCGCATTAATACCAGGTTTAATCAAGTCATGTATTTTTAATAGGAGGTTTAAAATGAGAGGAAATGGAGAGAGCATTAGGGATTATATTTATATTAATGATATTGTGGATATTTATAAAATTTTAGCAAAAAATCTTTATTCGAAACCCAAAAAATATTCAGGAGAGATATTTAATGCAGGAACTAATACCCCTTATAAAACAAAGACAATTTTAAAGAATATATTTACTTACAAAAAAAGAATTAAGGAATTGTCCAAAGTAAATAAAATAATAAAAAAAAATAAAACTTCAGGAGAATTACAAGTTCAATATATGAATTATATTAAATTAAACAAAAATTTTGGTTGGAAACCTAAGTATGAATTTGGAAAAGTCTTACCCGAAGTCTTTAAGTGGTATGAGGATTATTTTAAAAATACGAGCCCATGATATTTGCAATTGATTTTGTTGGAACAAATATAGGCAGTGGAACTAAATCATATAGTTTAAATTTTTGTAATGAGTTACACAATTTTAAAACAAGAGATAAAATAGTTATATTTGTTACTGAAGATTACTTTAAGCAATTAGATTTTGATGAAAAAAATAACTCTCACATTCGTTACATAAAAAAACCAAATTATTTTTCAAATATTTTTTTTAGATTAATTTGGATGCAATTTATTTTACCCTTTGAATTAAAGTACATGAACATAAATAAATTATTTTCTCCTATGAATATATGTCCCATTTTTGCTAAAATTTTTAAAATAAAAATCGTGTTGGCTTTACACTCAAACCTGCCATGGAAGTTTTTCAATTTAATGCCAGGCAATTATTTTAGAAATTTTCTTACAAAAAAACTTATGGAGATCTCAATACAAGCTTGTGAAACATTGATAGTAGACTCCTATTTTGCAAAAGATGAAATATCAAATATTCTAAAAATAAAAAAAAAGATAGTTGTAATTTATCTTGGAATTGATAAGAAATTTCTTTTACCAAATTCTCCAAAAAGTTTTGAAGAAAATTTTAATTATTCTGAAAAATATATTATCTCAGTACTATCTTGTGTTAAATATCATAACATCTTAAATTTACTAAAAGCTTTCAAATTATTAATTGATGAAAAACTAATTAATATTAAATTAGTATTAGTTTTACAAATACTGGATAAAAATTATGCAAAAGAGATTTTTGAATTTATATCTTTAAATTTCAAAAATAACGAAATTAAAATATATACAAATCTGAATAGCAAAAAATTAACAAATCTTTATAAATATTCTGAATTATATTTATTTTCCTCATATTGTGAAGTATTTGGTTTAACTTCATTAGAAGCAATGTCTCAGGGCTGTCCAGTTTTAATTTCTAAAGCCTCAGCTTTGCCAGAGATAAATGGAGAAGCAGCTGAATATTTTGATCCAGATGATGTTGAAGATATTAAAAATAAATTAAATAAAATGCTTACGGATAATGATTATAAAAAAATATTAGTAGATAAAGGTCACATACATCACAAAAAATTTACTTGGAGTTTAAATGTTAAAAAAACATTAAACGTTATAGATGATTTTTAACGATTAAAAATTATTTGTAAATAACATCAAACCATAATAATTTTTTATGCTTATAGGTACTTAGATCCATATTTCCTACAGGATGGGCGTCAATCCAACCAATATAATACTCAAAATTTTGAATTTTTTGTTTAGTTGGAGCTCTATACCAACCTATACTTTTTATGTGTTTATAAGGATTATTTATTAAATTTGTATCATTTATTCTAATAATATTTTTATTAAAATTAAATAAGATAAGTAAAACTAAAATCGCTCCATAAAAACTATTTTTAATAAAACTTTTTCTTATTAATAAAAATAAGCAAATAAAAAATAAAATAAATAATAAATGGTGAAATCTAATAACAGGAGACTTAAAAAAAATAATTGTATTAATTATTAAAAGTAAAAAGATTAAAATATTATCTAAGTGAAATTTTTCTTTAATATATTTTAATCTCGAAGATGCAAACAATAATATAAAAACAAAAAATGAAGTTAATACAAAATTATTAAGCTCTTCAAAATTTCTTGAATACCAAGTTTTTACCCAATTATAACCCTTAACATATTGAGTTGAGGTTAACTCGCCATTATATAAGTTAAAACTCTTAGATAATAATTCAGTACCAAGTAAAATATTTGATGCAATATCTTTACTGTTCCATGAAACTATTGAAATACATGTATAATCTAATGGATAGATTAAACAACCACTTATGAGAAAATTTTTAAAAATTATACAAAAAATAGCAAAGAAAAAAATAAAACCATATTTAGAAATTAAAAATGAATAACATTTATGATTATACAAAAAAAATAAAGGTATTAATGCACAAGAAATAAAAGTTATTTTAATTGAAATAAGAAATAAACTTATAAATCCAATAATCATAAGTATAATGTTTTTTTCTTTACGTTTTTTAATCAATAAATTATTTAATTTAAGAAAAAAATAAATTAGAAAGCAGTATATAATTACACCAGGTCTATCTAAACCAAACTCCTTTAATCTCGTGTATTTCACTAAAAAAAAAAAAATAAAAAATGATGCAATAAATATTAATTTACTGTTATTTTTCTTGTCATAAATTTCATATGCGAAATATGATAAACATAGAAATAAAATAATACCGTTCAAAATATGAATATCTTGAAGAAAAGTATCATTAAAATTTAAGTAAGAGTGAAGTATAAGCCATATTGATGAGTACCCGTAATGATTATGAAGAAAATTAGATCCAATTATATAATTACTATTATCAGAATTTATAATAGATCCTCCATGATAATGATTTAAATCATCCGAAAAACCACTACCATAAATACTTAATATACTTAGTATAAAAAATGTAAAAATAAAAATGTTTAACTTAATAGATAAAGAAGTTTTTATCTCATTTCTGTAATAGTATAAAATTATCAAACTTAATATTAGATTTATATAAAGTAGAAAATCAGTTAATGGGAAAAAAAAATTTAGAATTACTGCTAAAAAACCAGTAAAAATTAAACCCAAAATAGAAACTTCAAATATATTTAAATTTAAATTTTTTTTTTCAGCAGTGAATTTATAAATAATTAATCCATTTGAATAAATAATTATTAAAAATATTAAATAATGAAAAGGAATTTTAAGCATTTTTTTTTTTAAGAGTAACAAGAAGTATAAAATAAAAGATCACAAACAAAACTAATGAAAAGTAAGTATTAAAAAAGAATTTTGAAATTAAATATGGTGATATTGCAATTAACATATACGGAATAAATATATATTTTTTATTAAATAATTTATTTAATAGATGGTGAAAATGGTTTTTATCACTAGATAATGGAGACTTACCTTGTATAATTCTTTCAATTGTAATTCGAGCAGTATCTAAGGTAGGTAGCAAAACAACTAAAATTATTTCATCAAAAAATATATTGCCTTTATTATAAGTATCTATAGCCAATAAGCACAAGACTATCGATAAAAAACTTACCCCGGAATTTCCTATAAAAATTTTTCCTAAAATATTTGGGAGCAATAAATAAGTTAAACTTAAGATAATTGATAAATAAAAAACATTATAGTTGTTATTACAAATTAATATTACCAATAAAAAATATAAAGATAATAAAATACCTATACCATTGTAACCATCTGCAAAATTTAAGGAGTTATAAAAAAAAAATATGCAAAAAATTGTAAAAAAAAGATAGCCCTCATTTAGAAGTATAGATTTTGGTAAATCTCTAAATACCAGAGTCTCAAAATAAAGATTTGGATCTAAAGGTATAGTTATAAATAATAAAAAAATTAATATGAAAATTTTAGTTTTAGCGTTTAAATTAATTCTATCATCAATAAACCCGACAAAAAAAAAGGATGAGTATAAAAATATTAACAAAAGTAAAGTTTTTATATTTATAATTGTAAGATAATATAAAAAAATAATTGATGAGATCACATAAGGAAAAATAATAAGTCCTCCTATGCTAGGAATGGGAATATCATGTACTTTTCTCAAATTATCAGGATTATCAATTAAATTTAATTTATTGCCAATATTATATCTATATTTGTAGGCGACTAGGCACACAAAAAGAAAAAATAAGTGAAAAAAAATTTCATTCATATATTAAGTAAGTATTTACAATAATAAAGTGATAAATTGTGTACTATAATTTAAAAAAACATAAAGAATTTTTTTTTCTTGATTTATTTGTATATTTAATTCCATTTGCAATAATAATTGGCAATCTAGCTCTTAACTCAGTTGCAGTAATTTGTATTTTAGTTTTCTACACTCTAATATTCATTAAAAAAGAGTTTGTAAATTTATATAAAAAATATTTATATATTCTTTTGTTTTTACTCTCGTTTTTAGTATTAAATCTATTACTTTCTTCTAACCAGAGTCTCACATCTGTGGCTTTAATAAATTTTTTTAAAAATTATTCGTTATTTTTAATTATTTTTTTTTGTTCACGTGAAATTAAAAATTTTAACAAATTTTTTTCTATTATTTTATTTTTTACTATAATTTTTGTTTTACTGGATGTTTTATACCAACATTTTTTTTTAGTAGATATTTTTGGATATCAAATTAATTCCTCACACGGCAGAAGACTGGCTGGACCATTTGGTGAGGAAGGTGTTGCTGGTACTTATATGTCCAAACTATTTTTTTTATCAATTATTTTTTTTATAAATAATAAAATTACCAAAAAAATTATTTTTCCATTAATCCTAATAACATTGATAATTATTATTTTAACAAATGAACGATCAGTAAGTATAATGTTTTTTTTTACAACTTTAATTTTCTTTATATTTTATAAATATAAATTACTGTATAAGTTGGCTATTTTATTCTCAACCTTAACAATAATATTTTTGATTTTTATAAATGATAATAATTTAAAAAGTCACTTCATCGATACTCCACTTAAGGCTTACAAAGATAATCATCACAAAGCTCATTTTTTGACAGCTATTGAAATTTTTAAAGATAACAAAGTCATTGGATCTGGAGTTAAAACCTATAGACATATTTGTAAAAAAGAAAAATATCGTCAAATAGAAACTAAGTTTTTCAAAGATCGCTGCTCCACACATCCTCATAATATTTATTTTGAGATACTATCTGAGACAGGAGTAGTAGGGCTTATTTTAATATTACTCCTAAATTTCTATATTTTATCATTCCTAATTATTAATTTTTTTAAAAACAAAGCATTTAGAAATGAAACTTTGATTATATTTTGTAATTTTTTTATTCTTTTTTGGCCTTTTCAGACTACTGGATCGTTTTTTTCTTCTTGGAATGGTATTTTTTATTGGATTTTCTTTTCCTATTTCTTTTATATCAAAAAAAAACTAACAATTTAACTTATATAAAGTTACAATTCTTAAACCTTTAATAAAATATATTCTTCTGGAATTGTATTCAAATTCCTCAATTTTTTCAAAATTTTCACATTTTACATAGTCTTGAATGAATACATCTGCAGGAACTTTACCATTCTTTCTCCATAAAACGTATTTGGTCTTATTTTTTTTTCTTTCATAATAACTTTTATCAAATTTAACTACAAATTTAGGATAATAAACTGGAATTATATTATCTAAATTGTAATTATCATTTATATTTGAGTAAATATTTACATTTTTATAATTGGTATTAATTTTATATATAAATTTATGATGAGAATTTAATAAATCATTAAGTATAATTTTTTTATCTAATACTTTAAATGATATCAAAAAAGTCAAGACTGATAGTGGGGCAATTATCGCTATAAGAGGTATTAAACTAACTTTTAAAAGATTTAATAAAAAAGGAAATTTTGATACGTTTGCAAATATTGAAACAAGGATCAAGAGCGGCAAAAACCATCTTGATTGAAATGTTTGTAATGAAATTACACTTATTATAAATAAAAAGATTAAATATTTTAAATTCTTGTTTTCTTTAAAGTTTATTGAAAAAATAAATAATAGACCTAAACCTAAGGTTTTTGATATATCGCTTATAGTCAAAGGCATAATAAGCTTAATTGGTATAAGAAAATTTTTATACACTTCATTATCTACTCTGTCCGTATAATCCATCCTAATATTTGAAAGCAGATCCCTATATTCATAAAACCAGTTCAAGTTTTCTGGATTTAAAGAAAATAGAACCAAAAAAGGATCTCCATAAATTTTATATTTTATTATATAGATAGGCAAATAGCAGAGACTTAAAAAAATTATACCACACATAATATAAATTAATCTTCCTTTAAAAGACTTAATTATATAAAGCGACCATAATCCTAATATTCCAAGGTATGGCAAGAAAGTAAATTTAATTATTACACAAAAAATATTTAAAAAAAGTAACATTAATAAAATTTTAAAATTAATATTTTTCTTCTCTAGATACAAATATGCCAAACTATAAGTAACTATATAACATGGGAATAAAAAAAATTTTTGACTCGATAACAAACTCGTTAAATATGGTGAAGCAATAATTAAATATATACTGTTAAAACCTGAACCTATTTTATATTTATCCTTTATATGAATATTTGAAAGTAAAATAAAAATTAAGTAAATGAAATTTGAAAAACTAGATATTTTCTCAAATTTTAATCTTAATGAAAAAGCATTTATAAACTCATGTCCACCAATTATCATATAATCAATCCACGTGTTTATATAAAATGTACCATTATTAATTTTTTTAGATATTGCCAGATGATAACGTAAGGTATCCTCATCGTATGCAGGAAATAAAATTAACATAAAATATAGAATTAAAATAATTAATACAATTCGATTATTAAGAAAAATTTTTAAATTCAATTTTTTAAAATAATTAAAAATATTCTGGTAAAAAATAAATGAGTACAAAATAATGCTTATTATTATTAAATATGCTGCAGAGGTATTTTGAAGATTGATTATAAATAGATATGAAAAAATTAAATAAATTATCAAAAAAAAATTAGAGAAAATAAAAATGTTTACTAGAATATTGTTAGGTTTTTTAAATATTAATAAATTTATCTTTTCAGATATTGAATAAAGTGCTAAATAAAAAAATATTAATATTAAAAACTCCATTTTATTAATTAAAACTTTTTTTTTATGAAAACAATACTAATATCAGGTGGTGCTGGGTACCTTGGAACTGCATTAACTAAAGAACTTCTAAAAAACTATAAAGTTGTAGTATACGATAAGTTATATTTCCCATGGTTGTTAAAAAACAAAAATAAAATTAAATTTCATTCAAACTTGAAATTTATAAAAAAAAATATATCCGAAGTAGATTTAAGTGATTTTAAAAATATAGATGTTGTATGTGATTTGAATGGTATATCTAATGATCCCTCATCTGAGCTCAATTCTAGACACACGTGGAACATAAATTATAAATGTAGATTAAAATTTGCTAAACTTGCAAAAAAATCAAATGTATCAAGGTATATTTTTAATTCAACTTGCTCAATTTATGGTTTTAACAAAAAAACTGTTACTGAACGAAGCAAAAAAAATCCTTTAAGCACTTACGCTAAAGCTAATTACAAAGCCGAAACAGAAATCATGAAATTAAAAGATAAAAAATTTAAAGTAAATTCACTAAGAAACTCAACACTATTTGGTTTCTCAAATACCATGCGATTAGATCTAGTCATAAATATTTTTGTTTATAATTTATTGAAAAAGAAAAAAATATTTATTGATGGAGATGGAAAGCAATATAGACCTTTTATTGCAGTAAATGATATTATAAATGTTTATAAGCAAATTATTTTAAAAGAAAATATGCCCTCATTTATTTGTAATTTAGTATCATTTAATGCAACAATACAAAGCTTGGCACAAAACATTAAGAAAATCCTCAAAGCAAAAGATAATCAGATTGAATTTAATAAAAAAATGGTTGATAAACGAAACTATAAAGTCGGTTCAAAAGTTTTTAGCAAACACTTTGGAAAAAATTTTAAATTTGCAAGATTTTCAACTGAAATTAAACTATTAAAAAAACAAATGAAGTTAAACAATATCATTAATAATAATCAAACTATTAGAATGAAGTTTTATAAGAAAATATTAGCATAATATACACGCAGTGTTTAATCCAAATTCAAAATAATAAAACTTCTTAATTGATAAATTAGTTTTTTTCGAAAGAAGATCATATTCTTTCTTATCATAATACCTTTTATGTTCCGCAACCAATTCTGAATTTATTACTTTTAATTTATATGCCATAAATTCTAAAATAAATTTCGATTTTTTACCTGGTGCTGTAAGAAAAAAAACTCCACTTTTACTAAGTTTTGACTTTAAAATATTTAAAATATTTTCTGGGTTGTCGAGATGTTCAATTACAGCTGAAAGTATTATTATATCATAGTAATTATCTTTAATAATTTTTCTCAAATATTCTAAATCGTTTTTATAGTTTATAAATTTGATTTTATCGCTTTTGAAGTCATCTGAGACTCGATCAACTAATGTTATTTCCTTACACAGCTCATATTGTTTGGCTAATTTTTTAAAATCAGAACCACAGCCAAAATCAAGAATTTTTTTATTTTTCAGTGAAAAATTTTTATTTAATTCTTTCGATCTCAGAAAAGCTATTAACTTGTCAATGGGATTATAAGAGTTAATATACATTATCAGATTAGTTTATGTATGAATTTATTTATCAGTCAAATTATTTTTTAAATTTAATACCCAGCTTTATTACTTTACTCATATTTTTCATTTTTAGCATTATTGTATCTGCATTTTTTGAAAATAATAAAATTAAATTTTTTTATCAGTACAATTTAGCTATCATTTTTATATCTATTATTATTATTTATACATTCTTATTTAATATTTTCATTTTATTTCAGTTACAGGAATATTTTAATAAATTATATATTTTCCTCATATCAATTAAACTTATAATTATAATAATAAATATTGACAAAATTAGGTTATTTAGAAAAAATTTATCCATACCAAAATTCAATTTATCTGAAAAATATGTCATTTTTGTATTATTAGTTTTTTTAGTAATTTCATTCTTACCGATTAGTGATGCTGATAGTATTGCCAATCATCAGTATTTTGCGACATACGCTTTTCTTAATGGATTAGATAATTTTAATATTGATAAATATTATGAATTTTCAACTTTTTCTAATTCTGAAGTTATATTAATTTTTTCTCCTATTTTAAAATCAGATAATTTCGGTACACTTTTGAACATATCAATAATAATATTTTTTTTCTTTTTAAATAGAAAAAATAAAAATTCTCTTTTTTTGTTTTTAATCTCATGCCCATTAATAATTTTTTTTATATCTACTCAAAAATTGCAGCTTTTTTTTGCATTCTTATTTTTAATGTTATTTATATTTATCCATACTGATAAAATAAAAAGTAAATTTGAAATTTCTATTTTTATTTTCCTGTTATTTTTTTATATTTCAGGAAAACTCTCTTATATTTTAATTGGAGGACCTTTATACATTTACTTTATTTTAAAAGAGATAAAAAATTTAAAATTTATTTTACTAATTTCAATTATATGTTTTGTATTTACTATATTTCCAATTCTCTTAATTAAATATTATTATTTTGGAAATCCATTAGCTCCATTTTTTGATAGTACTTTTAACAATGGAAGACTATCTATGGAATCATATGCTTTATCTGTAAGAAGCTCTGAAGGTTGGTTATTAAATCCATCTAACTATTCAATATATTTAAAACCTTTTATTCCTACTTCACTTGGTTCCATGTCAAACTCGTTAGGTATAATTTTCTTACTATTTTTATTTAATTTTACACTATTAAAAAAACTTAAATTTTTTCCAATATTAATTATAACTATAGTAGTTTTAACTGGTCAATTATTGCCTCGTTATTATTTTGAAGCATTTTTAATTCTTTCATATTTCTATGAAATAAAAAGATATAAAATAATCACATTAATAGCTTACTTTCAAAGTTTTGGAATCTTAATATTAAGTTTAAGCTTTGTATTTATTTCTTATATCAACGAAAATGTTTTAGCTAATAAAGTCAATTTTATGAACAGATTTTCTTATTCTTACTTTAATGCTCTCCAATACAATAAACTTAAACTTGATAAAAACATTTATGTAGTTTCCCAGGATAGAGACTCTATTTTTTTCGAGGAAAATATATTTTCAAACAGATATTTAAGCAATAGAAACCTTATAAATAATAATGAGAATAAAAATTTAATTAATTTTATCAATGAAAATTCAATAAAATACATAGTTACCAACGATTTAGTCGATTTTCCTAAATGTTTGGGTTTAAAAAAAATTGATGAAATTTATCAAAAAAAATCAACAAGAAACTTTTTATTGAATAACAAAAATGCTAAAGAAATATATAATGTTTATATAATTAATTTAAATTGCAAAATATGATTGAAAATAAATACTTAGATAAAGACTTGTTAGATTTACCGGAGGGTTATAAGGATGCAAGAGGGATTATTCAACCGCTCTGTGATTTGAATATGAAAAGTGCGTCACTAATCGTTTCGCAACCAAATTCTTGGAGAGCAAATCATTATCATAAAACCGATTGGCATTTTATATATGTATTGCGTGGTCAGTTTGAATATTTCTTCAGAAAAACAAACTCTAAAGAAGAAATAAAAAAAAAAATTGTAAAAAAGGGTGAACTTTTATTTACAGGACCTCTTATTGATCATGCCATGATTTATACAGAAGAAACCGAGATAATCGTTCTGAGTAAAAATCCTAGAGATCAAAAGACTTATGAAGAAGATACAGTAAGAATTGATTTCATGAATGATGAAAATAGATTTTAGTAGAAACAAAAAATTTATTGTTCGAAAAAATTGTGTCCTATGTGGAAGTAAAAGTTTAAAAGAGGTTTTAAATTTTAAGAAAACACCACTTGCGAATTCTTATGTTTCAAATAGAAATTCTAAAGAAATTTTTTTTCCTTTAGTTTGTGTTCATTGTGATAATTGTAAACATTTACAACTAAAATATTTGGTCAACCCTAAATTACTTTTTGAAAATTATTTATATGTTAGTGGCACATCTCCAGTTTTAATTGATCATTTTAAAAACTATTTTTTAAAAATTTTTAGAAAAAAAAAATTTAACTTAAAAAAAGATAAAATTTTGGACATTGCTTGTAATGACGGAACATTCTTGGACTTTTTTGTAAAAAAAGGTTTTTCTAATGTTGTGGGTATCGAACCTGCTAAAAATCTTAGAGAACTTAATGTTGAAAAAAAAATTGATATTAACACTAATTTTTTTAGTTTTAAAAATAGTTTTAAAATCAAAAAAAAATATAAATCATTTAAAATAATTACAGCAAACAACGTTATGGCTCATGTTCCAGATATAAGAGATTTTTCTTTAGGTGTAAAAAATATTCTGTCAAAAAATGGATTGTTTATTTTTGAAGTTTCGTATTTGAAAGATGTTATTGAGAAATTAACTTTTGATACAATTTATCATGAGCATATGTCATATCATGCTCTTGCTCCACTCGAAAATTTTTTTAAATCAATAGATATGAAGTTAATAGACTTTGATTTAGTTGAGGCTCAAGGAGGATCAATAAGAGTTTACGTAGGTCATAAAAATTTAAAAGCAAATCAAAAAAAAATTACTAGACAAATCAATATTGAGAGAAAAATGGGACTACTAGATAGGAATATATATAAATTATATTTTCAAAGAATTTCTGATCAAAAAAATAAAATTAAAAAATTAATTGATAACAAAATTCTAAAGAATCAAAAAATCTTGATTGGGTATGGAGCACCAGCCAAAGTAACTACTTTCTCATATGCTTTTAATTTAAGTAAAAAGCATATTAAATTTATTGTGGATGATAATGATTTAAAGCAGGGAAAACTTACACCTGGTAAAAATATTAAGATTATTAAATTTGATGATTTAAAAGACATAAATTTTAATTATATAATAATTTTAGCTTGGAATTTCGCGGACCCAATTATTCAAAAACTAAATAAATTAAATAAAAAAAGAAAATTTAAGATTATTGTGCCGTTTCCTAAGCTAAAAATATATTAGTTAAAACGATCTAAAATTATTCTTTTAAAAGCATGTATACCAACATCCCAGGTACATTTTTTTCCATCTTCATAACTTCTAGAGTTATAATAAACTTTACATTGACCAATTTTTTTTGTTTTTTTGACAGCCTGACAAATTATACTAAAATCATACTCAAACTTATCAGCCCTTCCATAAATATTTTGCCATATTTGGGCATCAAACAGCCTATAACAGCATGCACAATCTCTAATTTTAACATTATATAATAAATTTAAGGTTAATGTAAGAGCATTTACAGCTAGCTCCCTAAAGTAAAAATATAAATGATTGATAGAAGTTTTCATTTGTCTATATCCTATGACAAATTCTTTATCTTCATCTAATGCAATTTTCAGAAGTTTATTTATATCTTCAGGATCATATTCTAAGTCAGCGTCTTGAATAATTACGAAGTCACCAGTAACATATTTTTTAGCTAATTTTTGAGAGTCTCCTTTACCTTTATTTTTATCTTTAAAGACACCTTTAATAATTTCATATTTGTTTGAATAGTCTTTGATAATTTCTTTAGATCCATCATTAGAACAATCATCAATGATAATTAATTCTTTTATAGTTTCCTTATATAGATTTAGTTTCAGAAGTTTTTTAATAATTATTTCTAAAGTTTTTACTTCATTATAAACAGGTACAATTATCGAGAGTTTTTTTATCATTATTAATTATGATCTTATAATAGGTTTTAAAAAATGGTCAAAAAAATTATTAATAGTTGGATAATTAAAAAATTTAATAAGTTAATTATCTATTTTTATTTGATAATTCTTATAATACCCTTATGTTAATATTAACTCTAAAATGATTAATAAATTTATGATTATCTCAAAAAAAAAAATATTTTTAATAATCTTATCTTCACTAATTTTTTTAATTTTTAATAACTTTTTTTATAATTTTTATTTTATATTAAAATCTGACTATCAAAAAAGAATGACTTATCACTATGGGTACTGTAATGACAGTGGTTATGGATTTATAAAAGATATATACGACAAATATAAGATAGATAAAAATATAAGAATAGTTAATTATTTAGAAAATCCCAATAGCGAATGGTTTTTCTATAATCCAAATAAAGATTTTATAAAAAATAAATTAATCATACTTAATTTAAAAAACTATGAAAAAATTGAAAATAATATTTTACAGATAAAAAATCAAAATTTAGAAAAATACAAGTATAAAATTATTGAAAATCATAAAAATTGTTATTTTTTAGAAAATATTAATGATTGAAATTTTAAATATTTCATTTCTTGTTTTTGTGATGATATGGATCACATCTCTACCTATAATAAGCTTTTTTAAAAATAAAAAATTTTTAAAATTTTTTTCAACTATCGAAAAAAATACCATTAACTTGTCATTTTTATTGAATTTTTTTCTTATAATATCATTTTTTGAAGTTAATTTTTCATTAATTTTTTATATCTTATTGTTTCTTCCTTTAATAAACATTTTTTTTGTTAGTAAAATAAACTTAAATACACAACATATAGTTTTATTTTTTATCATCTTAATTTTAAGTACAAGTATAAGCTCAGCTTTAGTTCTTGAGTGGGATGCGGCATCTGTATGGATTTATAGAGTAAAAAACTTTTTTTACGGTAATAGTTTTTTTAATTTGCCAAATATACCAGGGGTAGTTTCTTATCCACATTTAGGGACATATGTCTGGTCATTCTTTTGGCATAACAGTTTTTTTGATGCAGAGTACACTGGTAGAATTTTTTATATATTTTCATATTCTTTGTCTATTTTAATTATAATCAATTTTACAAAAAATGATTTTTTAGAAAAATTAATATTAACTCTTTTATTATTTACTATTTCTCTTGATTATTATTTGTTGTCTGGTTACCAAGAATATTTAGTATTTTCGTATCTAATATTTATTTTTTATTTTTATGAAAAATATATCAATTATCAAAATATTATCTTCTTAATTCCAGTAGGATTATTTATTAATGTAATTATTTGGATTAAGAACGAGGCTACATTTTTTGTATTATTTTTTTTTCTATTTGTTTGTTTTCAACATTTTATTAATAAGTTGAGAGCTAGAAATGAACTAATTATACTTTTTTTTATCTTTATAATTTCAGTTAGCATAAAATATTATTTATTTTATAGTTTTTTTGATGTGATTAATTCAGGGTGGCAAGGGTACAGAATCAATAATTATAGTAAATTTATTCAATTAAATTATTTTTTTGATAGGTCATTTCCAATAATTTTATCGATAATTATAGCTTTGGTTAAATGTAAAACTTATTTAGTTTTTTTCTTGGTTGTTATTCTTTTATATAATAAAAAAAATAACAATTATATAAAACCCTTTTTATTTTTCTTAATTATAAATATAATTTTCATTTTTTTGATATATTACTTCGCTAATGATCCGGCTTGGAAACATTATATGGCAACAACAGTCGACAGACTTTTATTTCAAATATCTGGCATATTTTTAATACCAATTACTTTTTATTTAAAAGACTTAATTAAGTTTAAAAACTAATTATATCTTTTTTAAATATTTTAATATTATTCTGGAGTCTTTTTGGTATGAAATAAATTCAATTGGTATTAAAGAATTTTTATTTAAAACATTAAATTTTTTAAATATTTTATTGTAGAAAACCTTTAAATGATTAGCCAAGCAATCCTGTATAAAATAACTATATAAATTTTCTGGATTAGAAATTGCAAATTTTGAATCCGAAATGACTTTATTCGCATCCTTCCGTGAAATATACCCAAAGTTTTTTGCGCTCTTTATTGCTAATTTGTCACCTATAACTGCAAATTTAAAATTATGCTTTTCTATTTCTTTCAAAAGATTAATAATATAATTTTTATTAAGCTTAGATTTAATTCTGAAATAAACAATTAAATCATATTTTCTTTTCTTTTTATTTAATTTCTTAAGTTTAAAGTCTTTAAGTATAAAATTATTATCAAATCTTTTTTTATTTAGATTATATTTAGCATTATAAAAATTATGAGAAAAATAAACTTTTTTGTGACGTAACTTAATTATAAATAAGCTTACAAGTTCAAAAATATCCATAATTTTCAATAAACTATATTTTCTAGATATACCTCCGGTTATAGGACCTAAAATTGTTTTTGGAGGTAAAAATAAGAATATTAAAAAATTCCATAATGGTAAATAATTTATGTAGCATATTTCTCTATTTTTAAAAAAATTTTTCCATAAAATAAATATTCCAATTAGTGGATAAATATATTTATGTATATTTGACTCGTATATAAATTTTTTTTTTATAAAGTTATTTTTTTTTTGATATTTATCTTTGAAATTTAAATTTTTAAAAAAATAAATATTATTCTCTTTACCATAATGGTTTATGAATGAATTTGCCAATATTCCTTCACCACTACTATTAGAAATATCTGCAGCCCAGTAATAAATTATTTTTTTAGTTTGCATTCTTAAATCAGAAATTTTAGGTATTGTTTGTATTACAAAATTAAAATTTAAAAAATATAATTAATGCCAAATAACGTAATAATTTTTAAAAAAATTAAGTTTTATAATTGGAATTTTAAAAATTTATTAAAAAAAATAGATAAAGGTGGTTACCTAGTTGCACCAGCTGCTTCAGCTCTTATTAATATTTCATCAAATAAAAAATATTATAAAGCTTTATTAAATTCTGATGTGGCAATTCTCGATAGTGGTTTTTTTTGTATATTACTAAGATTTTTCAGAAATATCGAGGTCAAAAAATTTTCTGGTTATCTTTTTTTAAAAAAATTTTTGGATTTAAAATTTAAAGAAAATATTTCTTTTATGTTAATTGATCCTTCAAAAGCAGACGCTAAAGTAAATAAATTATATTTAAAAAAAAAAAAAATTAAAAATATAACAAGTTATGTGGCACCCTTTTACTCCTATAAAAATATATCAGATATTAGATTGATAAAACTAATTAGAAAAAAAAAACCCAGATACATAATTATTAATCTTGGTGGTGAAATACAAGAAAGTTTAGCACTTTATATAAAAAAAAAAATAAATTTTAAGTCTAGTATTATTTGTACCGGAGCTGCAATTGCATTTTTAACGAAAAGACAAGCACCAATAAATGAATTTATAGATAAATATTATTTAGGATGGTTTATGAGAGTTGTTTACAATCCAAAAAAAAATCTTACTAGGATGTTGAAATCTCTCTTTTTAATAAAATATTTTATATTTAGATAATCTTTTTATCATAAATAATTTTTTGATAATATTTTTCTGAATAAAAAAAGGTAATAAAGAAAAATATACTATCAATCCCGAATACTGCAAATGAGCTTTCAAAAAAGCATCTAAAGATTAAAAATATTTGAATAAAACTGGCACTTAGTATCATATAATTTTTATCAGATATTTTTTTTTCAATTTTGAAAACTATTTGAAAATTTACAAAAATAGATCTCAAAATAAGTAAAATAAAAATCAATAATGAAATTATTCCTCCACTTGCATAACTATAAAAAAAAGTACTTGAAGCACTTTGATTTATTAAATATCTGTCACCAAGTGCTCCATAACCAAAAAATTTTCTGTCATTTTTATCTAAAATATCTTTCCAATCTATAAATCTTCTTGAAGTAAAGCTTTTAGGATCAACCGTTCTTAATTTTTCAGTCATCTCTCTTCCTGAATAACCACTCACTTCAGTTTTTTCTTTGTTGGTTAATATAATTTCAGTTTCTAATTGTAGGTAATACTTTATTTCAATTATTGAATACCAAATAATAATTGGTAAAAAAATTAATAAAAAAATTTGTGCAATTTTTTTTTTTATTTGTATAAAATGTTGAAAAGAATAAATTATTAATGTTAAAGAGCCAAGTCCATAGCAAAATAGAACAACTCTTGATTGAGTCGTTAAAATAATAAAAACCAATACTAAAAAAACTAAATATAATATTAAATAAGTTATTTTATATATTCTTGTTGTAAGTAAAAAAAATGACAATGGTATTAATGATAAAAGTGATGACCTAGCTAACCCAGAAGATCTTGGAACTTCATTACTAAAAATTCTGCCTGCTTCAGTTCCATGGGGCCATGATCCATATAAATTTAGGTGAAAAGAGTCAAATATTAGCCATTTAATTAAAATATAACTATAGATTAAGGTAATTATAGTAAGAATTATTAGTCCGAAAACATAAAGTTTATCCAAAGAATTTATATTATCAAAAACAATTATTGATAAAATAATCATTATAAAGCTAAAAATGAAGGTAAGATTGAATAAATTATTATCACTTAAAGTGGTTGATATAATTTGAAGAAACTGACTAAAAAATAATAAATTTAATAATATCTTCACGTAAACATCATCATGTCTAAAGTTGAGTTTATTAAAATATTTTTTTATAAAAAAAATAAGCAAACAATAAGGTAATATAAATCTTATCCCCAAAAAAATTGATTTAGAATTAGTGATATCAATATTTTTGATATTATCAAAATTTGTATCCAAACTTAAAAAAACACTTAAAAAAAATAAGTATAATAAAAAATTTTTTTTTAATTCATTTAAGATAATGTTTTTTTTTGTCATTTTTAATGATATTTCTAAATTGCATGTTATCAATATTCTTTATAAATGAATCTTCTAATATTTTCTAATAAATTTATCCAATATATTAAACAAATAGTAAGACTTGAAATATTAATTTTTCTTATAGTTATTTTATTATCGATTTACAGTTATATTCAAATCTTTACTGATAATTTGTTTTCTGAGTATTCATTCAATGAATTATTTATAAATTATCAAGCAGGATTAATTAGAAGAGGTTTACTTGGAGAATTATTTTGGCAATTAGATAAACATTTCTCAATTAATCCAAAAATTTTTTTTGGATCCATTATTTTTATCGCTAATCTATTACAAATATATTTTATGTACTTTATTTGTAAAAATTTTAAAAATTTCAATCTTTTGATTATTTTAATTCTGTTTTCTCCTCAGTTGTTACTATTTACAATTTATGATGAAAATATTTATTTTCTGAAAGATATTTTCGTAAAATTTACAATTTTTTTTCATGGATACCTTGTGTTAAAATTCAACGAAGAAAATTATATAAAATTATTAAAAAAAGTCTTAATTCCATTAATTACAATAGTAATATTTATACATGAGTATCAAGTTTTATTTATAACTATACATATTCTAATAACTATAAATTTTTTAAAATCAACAAATCAACTTCGTTTTAGCTTAAAATATTATTCATACTTAATTATACCAACTTTACTTGTATTCATTTTTATTGGTAATGAAGATCAATATGAGCAATTAAATAACATTTTAAAAATTTATAATGTTCAAGTACACCCTCAATTAGGGGGAGGACTAATAAATCTATTAGGCGGGTTTTATAAATGGCACTTTTTTTATTTCTCTTATCAAGATTTCATTAATCTTTTTTTATCCATTTTTCTATCAATAATAGTCCCATTTATAATCTTTAAAAATCTCATATTTAAAGGTGTTATTGTTTTGAACAGAAAAATAAAAAATCATTATTGGATGTTTTTCATGCCTACTTTAACTTGTTTTTTCGCTTTAGATCATGGACGAAATATTAGTCTTATTGCGACTCACATATTTATTTTTTTTATGACTTTAACTGTAAATAAAAAAAAATTATCAAGATTATGTCACAATACCCATAAAAATTTTAATAAAAATATATTTTTAATTATATTTGTATTTTTTTATATTTTTCTATGGAAATTAGATCAATATGCTGGATTTGCACTTCAAGGTAAAGAGACTTCAATTTTCAAAAGTTCATTATTTGCTGAATTAATTAAATTTGTTAAATTTCTCTATAAATTTGTAGATAATAATATTTTTCAATTGCCAAATATTTAGATCTTTCTTTTTGCTAAGAAAAAAAAATGGTTTTGCTTTTTAAGTAAATTACCTTTGTAATAATTATTTAGTATTATTTTAATTATATATTTTTTTTCTAGCTTTTTTTTGATCTTATTAAAATATTTTTTGTTATTAATGTCCTCAAAATTTTCTTGGAAAGCTATCATTACATAATGAAATTTGGATATTATAGGTTCAATTTTATTCCTTAAATTTATTGGAGTCTCTGATAATGACCAATTAGCAATAAATAAGGATTTTTTTCTTTGTGTTGAATTGTATTTTTTTAAATTACTTATTAATTTAAATTGATTATTATTTTTAAATCCAACATTCATTTGATTATGCTTTAAGTAATATAATTGTAATAAATTTACTAGTTTTGTGTCAAAAATTGAATATTTCACATTTTTATTTATTTTATAAAATATTCTTGCCATACAACCGTATCCACCTCCAAATTCAAAAACATTATTAATATCTTTTAATTTAATATTTAAATATTTGTTAATTAAAGATAAATGATAAACATGATTTATTCTATTTCCTGAACTCTGTGGGTATAAAAAATATCTAATAGGATTTCCTACATTATCTTCTATCAGAAGTTTTTTATACATATTCCATTTATTACTTTTTTTAAGATAGTTTAGCTCTCTTAATATAAATAAGCGATTATGAACAAAAAACATTTTTTGAAAAAATGAAATTCGTAGAAAATTACACAGATTACCTTTTCGAAGAAATTTATAGAGTTGAATATTGAAATTTCGATGAGTTTTTTTTAAATTTTGTTTAGACAAGTATATTAATTGCTTATTTACAATTTTAATTATTTTTTTTTCGTTCTTAATAATTTTACTCATATCATTCGGAAAAAAAATACTTAAATATGTTAAAATTTTTCTAGCTATAAATAACATTTTTTAAATTAATAAAAATTAATAAAAACAACAAGATAAAGTATATTTCAATACTTATAAATGAGAATAATAATAATAAAATAAATAAAATGATATTTATTAAATAATTTTTAATATTTATAAGTTTTTTTTTTAAATAAAAAATTTTTAAAAAATTTAAAATTAATTCTTTTATTAAAATGATAAGGCTTATAAAAATAACTGATTTAAAGTAATAAAAAAAAATAAGAATAAGTATTACAAATATTGGTAAAATTATTATTTCTAACTTGAAATTTTTTTTTGATAATTGTTCCGCCTCAAATCTAGTTATTAATATATGTGAAGTACTTGATAAAATAGCTATTAAGGAAAAAATTTTTGTCAAACTCAAAATTTGATTATTAAAATTATTTCCCAGCCAAGTTCCTAAAATATGATTGTAAAAAGGAAATAGTCCAAAAATTATTATTGGTATAAAGCAATAAAAAATCATTAAAGTATCGTTATAATCTTTTTTTTTAGATCCTGAGGATAGAAAAGGCATTAGATAAGAACCAAAGCCTCTTGATAGAACACTTAGTTTTCCAGTAAGTTGTTGTGGAATAGAATAAATAGCAAGTGCTGCACTTCCTAAAAATAACGTTATAAGATATTTATCTAACATTTCATAAAGCTGTACTAAGAAACTATTTAATGAAAGCCATAGTGAATTTTTTTTTAACGTCTTAAGCAATAGCTTTTCTTTTGATTTCAATAATAATTGATTTTTAATTAAAATTATTAAAATTAAAATTATAACAAAAAATTTAATAAAAATTGAAATTAAAATTAAATTATCTAAATCTAAATCATTAAAAAAATGTAATGATAAAGAAGGTAATGATAGAGATAGACTATAAAAGAAAAAATTATTGATACTTTGGAGTATGAATTTTTTATAGGCTTGTAAAATTCCCTCTAATACTAAATAAATAATAGAAATTATAATACCAAATACCAAATAATTCTGGTTAAACTTTAATAAAGAGTAATTTATAAAATTATTACTAATTAAAAGAATAAAAATAATAGTTAAAACAACATAAAGTGAATATTTTACTCCTTCAAATGCTATTTTAGCTTTTAAGTATTTATTTTTTCCACATGCAATAACAATTGATTTTGGGATTCCTAAAGATAGTAAAAATGAAAAAGAAAGAATCAGATGAAAAAAAATATAATTTCCAAAATTTTCTACACCTAAAATATTTAAGTGCAATGGTATAGCTACTAAAGATAAAAATATTGAAATAAATCCAGGTGATGAGAGAATTAATGAGTTAAAATATAATTTACTTTTATTAAATCTCATTTTTTTTATTAAAAATTAAATAGAATGGTATAGTTATTAGTCCCATCATCATATTCCAATTATTAAAAATATTTCCTGACGGCAATATAGGATTTATATAAAAGATAGTTGGAAGAAGAAAAAAAATTAAAGCAATTTTTTTTTTATTCTGACTCAATAAATTCTTTATTAATAACTTAAATAAACTTAAAAAGATTATCAAATATATTACACACCCTATAACACCAACTTCAGATAATATTTGAAAAAAATTATGATGTGGGTGTGTTGAACAATTAGATGACTCAATATATTTTTTTTTAATTTTGTTACATTCATTTCTGAAATTTTTAGGACCAATACCTATAATTGGTTTTTCTTTAAAAAGCTCAATAGATGTATAAGCAAAATTTTCGTGCTCTTTTGAATAAAAATGAATATGTGAATTATAATCTGTAATTTGCATAAAAGTATTTTTAATTTTATTATAAAAAAAATTTGCCGGTGAATATTTATAAAATGACAAATAAATAAAAATTGGAATTAATAATAACAATAAATACTTTTTGCTATTAATTTTTGATAAATAAAAAATATAAAAAAATATTATAATGAAACCATAAAGCATTGACAATCTTTCTGAAGTAAAAATCAAAATAGAATTTACAAAAATTATGAATAGGGTGAAGTAATTTATATTTATAATACGATTAAAGATTGAAAAATATAATCCTATAGTTAAAGACATTAAGACCATTAAATATCTACCCAATACTTTTTCTTCTCCAAAAAAACCAGTAATGAGATAATTACTCTTCGACTTTAAAAATAATAAGTTGTATCCAAAAAGTGTTTGTATTGATGCATCAATTAAAACAAAAGATAAAAGAATTACAATGTAAAAAAAAAAATATTTTAATATCCATTCATTATTTTCTATTAAATAGCAGATAACAATTATTGTAAGAAAAAATCTGATTAACGGAAGAGATGATCTTAGCGAAAAAAATATATCATTAGAAAGTAGTGATGAAATAACTAATACTAAATATAGTAATATTAAGACATAAATTATAAAATTAAATTTAATTTTAATGACTTTTTTATAGAGCAAATAAATGCCTATTAAAGAAGATATAAATAATAATGGTTCTAGAGTTGCAGGACCAACAATTAATGACAAAGGTAGTAAAAAAAATACTATCAATAAAATTTTAAACTTCTTGTCTAAATTAATATAATTTGATTTAAAATCAGAAATAAACATTAAATTTTTTATATCTTAAAAATTTATTTGTATAGGTTTATTATGAAAAAAAAAAGAATTCTAGTACTAGGCTCAAGTGGTCAAATAGGTGATTATTTATGTAATTATTTAGGAGGTAAAAAGTACATAGTAAAAAAAATTGATCTTAGAATTAATTTTTCACACGATTTAAGATTGGGAAATAATAAAATTGTAAAAAAATTTATAAAATCATCAGATTATGTATTTTTTCTTGCATTTGATGTAGGTGGATCTAGATATTTAAAAAAATATCAAAATAGTTATGAGTTTTTAAGTAACAATTTAAAAATAATGATTAATACATTTAATCTCCTATCAAAGTATAACAAAAAATTCCTATTCGCTAGTAGTCAAATGTCGAATATGTCTTATTCAAACTATGGATTATTAAAACTGATTGGTGAAAGAATTACCAAAAGCTTAGATTGTAATTTTGTTAAATTCTGGAATGTTTATGGCATCGAAAATGACCTTAGGAAGGCGCACGTGATAACAGATTTTACTAGAATGGCTATAAAGAAAAGAAAAATAACCATGTTGACTGATGGAAATGAAACAAGAGAATTTTTACATGCCAATGATTGTTGCAATGGTTTAGAGATAATAATGAAAAAACATAATTTATTTAAAAAATTAAATAAAGAGCTTCATTTATCAACAGGAGTAAAAATAAAAATTAATACAATCGCACGAATAATAAAAGATATAGCAAAAAATGAAAAAATAAATGTAAGAATTATCAAAGGTAAATCAAAAGATAAGATACAATATAATAAAAGAAATTCATTTAATAAATATTTATTTAAGTTTTGGAAACCTAAAATAGATATTAAATTAGGAATTAAAGAAATTTTTAATTTTTATTACAACAAAAATAATACTAATTAATGAAAATTCTATGGATGACATCACTTAGACCAATCGGTGCTTCAAAAGAAAATGATAAAATACAAAATTTATTTCTTAATTCAATTTTAAACATAGACAAGGATATAAAATTTAGTCTCACGCAGTTTGAAGATAAGGGCGTACTTGATTACATCCAAAAAAAAAAAATTAAATCTTATTATGTTAACCACAAAAAGAAATATTTACCAAAGCACAAAAAATACTCTAATAAAATTATGCTAGTGAATGCGCTAAAACAATATATTAAAAATGACTTTAATTATCTTGTATATTCAACTGCTGACATATTAGTTCCACCAAATATTTTCGCTGAAATTCAAAAAATTAATTATATCGAAAAACAGAGAGAATTTAGTGCAATTGTATTTCCAAACACGTTAATTAAAAATGGAATGATCAATTCTTTAACAACACCTCATTATGGTATTGATATTTTTATTTTTAAAATAAACAAAAAAACCGCAAAAAAATTTTTAAAATCAATAAAAGATTGGAACCAATATGATTGGGGAATAAATGATAATTTTTATGTATCAATATGTGAATTATTAAATCTACCAATTTATAATATATTTAAAAATATAAATATTTTAAAGTTTGAAAATGATTTTAAAACGATTAATGAAAGTAGAAAATGGCAAATATCATCATGGAATGAAAATAAAAAATTTTTTTTAAAATTTCTTAATTCAAATAATCTTTCGAGTTTGTATGCATATGGATCATATTATTACTTACTATTTAAAATTTTTAGATTATCAGATTTAAATTTGAAATTGATAGTTATATATTTAAAATTTTATATATTAACTCCATACAGAATTTTTTCAAAATTTTTCAAATAAAATTTCTTATGAATTTTTCAGTAATATTTTTCATGGAATATAAATTTAAATAATATTTTTTTGCATTATTCGATTTACTCTTTAATTTCTTTTTATTTTTCAAAATAAAGACTAATTTATTAACCATATTTTTTTTATCAATTATAAATGGTGGGTTTGTTTTTAAAATATCTATACCCTCAATTCCCTTTTTTGTTGATAGAACAACACAACCCAAAATTAATGCCTCTATTATTTTAATTCTAGTACCTGAGCCAAATTCTAATGGAACGCACATACAACTTGCATAACTAATTAAATTATAAAGCGTCTTTTTTGTTACGATACCTTTATTTATTAACCATGGAAATTTTCTTTTGTAACCTCCACCAGTTAAAACTAATTTTAAATCAGGAAATTCTTTTAAAATTTCTGGCATTAAAATATTATTTAAATAATTTATAGCATTCTTATTCGGTTTATACGAATAAGATCCAATAAATATAATATAATTATTTTTTAAAATTCTTTTACTGAAATTTTTTTTTATATTTATTCCATTTGGAAAAATATGTGTTTTTTTTTTATACAAATTATAAATTCTTTTTTTTTCAATTTTTGAAACTGATGTGCTTATATTAGCAGAGTGTAAAACTATATATTCTAGTAAAAATGTTAAACCATATATAAAGAAATTAGAATATTTTTTTCTTATTTCATATTCTATTGAATGAGAGATATATATTATTTTTGTTGATGGTAAAAATAATTTAAAAAACATCAATGTACAAAAACTATAAAAAATCCAACTTGCTCCCTCAATAACTAAAATATTTGATTTACCTTTTCTTAAAAATTTATATGCTGAATTAATAATTCGATGTAGATTAATAAGTTTATTAAAAGGAGTTTCTTTTTTAATGTATATAGTTTCTATGTCTCTACTCTTAAAACAATTAATATGTGATAGTTGAAAAATCTTCTTTTTTTGTGGCCACGATTTATATCGAGAATTTATTACTGTTGAAGATCCCATATTATTAGTGTTTATTGGGAAAAAAGTAATAAATGCTGTTTTTTTTTGATCCATGTATACCTTTTAGCAAAATTAATTTTATTTTAAAATTTTAAAAAAAATTTGATTTTAAAAAAAAACCTTATATAACCCTTTTGCCTGGTGATTATTGCGAAAGAGTAATACCCGATCCCATTCCGAACTCGGAAGTCAAGTCTTTCTGCGCCAATGGTACTTTGTCTTAAGACACGGAAGAGTAGGACGTTGCCAGGCTTATTCTAATGAAAAATTTTATTGTAGTAACTGGAGGAGCAGGTTTTGTTGGATCTAATTTAATAGAATGTTTATTAAATAAAACAATATATAATATTTTAAGTATAGATAATTATTCTACTGGAAAAAAAAAAAACCATCTTTCAAATAAAAAAGTAAAATACTTAAAAGGTGACACAAAAAATATAGACATAATACTTAAAAAATATAAAAAAAAAATTCATACTATTTTCCATTTTGGAGAATTTTCTAGAATATTTCAAAGTTTTGAAAAATTTAATGAATGTTATGAGTCTAACAATATAGGATCTAAATCTGTTTTTAAATTTTGTCTAAATAATAAAATAAAATTGGTATACTCTGCAACCTCAGCAAGCTTAGGAAATAAGGGAAATGACAAAAATCTATCACCTTATGCATTCACAAAATCAGCAAATTTGGAACTTTTAGAAAATTTAAAGAACTGGTTCAATTTTAAGTATGAAATAATATATTTTTATAATGTATATGGTAAAAATCAAATTAGAGATGGAGATATGGCCACTGTGATTGGAATATTTGAGAGACAATTTGAAAAAAATAAACCCTTAACCATTGTTAAACCTGGTTCACAAACTAGAAGATTTACACATATATCTGATACTGTTAATGTTTGTTTTGATGCTTGGAAAAACAATAGATGTGCTCATTATAGTATTTCTAACCATCAATCATATTCGATCGAAGAGGTGGCAAAAATGTTCAAAAGAAAAATTAAGTATTTACCGCCAAGATTAGGGGAGAGATATGCCTCTGCCTTGACAAATATGTCCTTAAATAACAAAGTAATTAAAAAATTCGGCATAATAAGTTTGAAAGATTACATAAGTTCGTTTATTAAGAGTTGAAATTATGAAAATCGCAAGTTCCTTAAAATCTTTAAAAAAAAGAGACCTAAACTCTAAATTAGTTAGAAGAAGAGGCAGAGTTTATATAATTAACAAAAAAAATCCAAAATTTAAAGCTAGACAAAAATAGTTAATTTATTAAATCCATGATCATAGGCTCATTATTAGAAGACAAAAAAATTGAGAAAAGAATTTCCGTAACCCCAGAAATTGCAAAAAAATATATTGATCAAGGCTTTGAAGTTATTTTGCCAGAAAATTATGGTTATCATCTTGGCATTAAAGATGAAGTGTTTGTTGAATGTGGTGTAAAAATTCATCATGATGAAAATCAAATCATTGAAAAAGCTCAAATTATTGTTCAACTAGGTTTGATAACTGATGAAAATTGCTCCAAAATGAAAGATAAGCAAATATTAATTGGCTCTCTAAATCCATATGCCAATAAAGATAAAATAAATAAATTGTTAAAACGTAATGTAGACGTTTTTTCGCTAGAGTTACTTCCTAGAATAACAAGAGCCCAATCAATGGATATACTTTCATCACAAGCAAATCTAGCTGGTTACAAAGCAGTTTTAGAATCATTTGCTTATTTCGAAAAGGCTATTCCAATGATGATGACTGCGGCTGGAACAGTTCCAGCTGCTAAGGTGTTGGTTGTGGGAGCAGGTGTTGCGGGATTGCAAGCAATTGCAACTGCAAAACGTATGGGAGCAATAGTATTTGCAACAGATGTTAGAATGGCCTCTAAAGAACAAGTCGAAAGTTTAGGAGGAAAATTTTTAATAGTTAAAGGAGCAGAAAATTTGGAAACTGATGGAGGTTATGCAAAAGAGGCATCAGATGATTTTAAAAAAAAACAAGAGGACTTATTATCAGAGACATTAAAAAAAATAGATATTGTTATTTGTACAGCCTTGATTCCTGGAAAAAAGGCACCAATAATTATTAAGGATGAAATGATTAATAATATGAGATCTGGTTCAATAATTTATGATCTTGCAGCTATTCAAGGTGGAAACACAGCAAATACTAAAGTTGACGAAATTATAGACAAAAATGGTGTTAAAATTATGGGGGAGAGTAATATTTTAAATAAGCTTCCAACCTCTGCGTCGAATTTATATGCAAAGAATGTATTTAATTTTGTCTTAAATTTATTTGATAAAGAAAATAAGAAAATTAATATAAATCTAGATGACGAGATAATTAAAAAAACTTTAATAACCTAAAATTATGGAAATTGACCCGTTTATATTCAGATTAAGTATTTTTATCCTTTCAATATTCATTGGATATTATGTGGTTTGGAGTGTCACACCATCTTTACATACACCTTTAATGTCTGTAACAAACGCAATTTCATCTGTGATAATTGTTGGTGCGATTATAGCTGGCCTAGCAGGTAACTCTGATAGTATTTTTAATACCTCAAGTGTATTTGGATTTTTAGCAATATCACTAGCTGCAATTAATATTTTTGGTGGATTTCTAGTAACTCAAAGAATGTTAGCTATGTATAAAAAAAAGAAAAAGGATAAATAATGTTATCAGCAAATTTGTCAGCTATTTTTTATTTAATATCCGGAATATTATTCATATTAGCCTTAAGGGGTTTGTCTTCACCAGAGACTTCTAGACGAGGAAATTTTTTCGGAATTTCAGGCATGATTATTGCAATTACAGTTACGTTTTTATCTATAGGTAATTTTTCAACTGGAATTGTAGTTGTTTTAATCTTTCTTCTTATAGGAGGATTAATTGGTGCATTTATTGCATATAAAATTCCAATGACAGCAATGCCAGAGTTAGTTGCAGGTTTTCATAGTCTCGTTGGACTTGCGGCTGTATTTGTTGCAATATCTGCTTTTTTAAATCCTGCAGCTTTTAATTTAGGTGTACCTGGAAATATTTATCTTGGTAGTTTAATTGAAATGTCAATTGGTGCTGCGGTGGGTGCAATAACATTTTCGGGCTCAATTATTGCATTTTTAAAGCTTCAAGGAATTATGTCTGGATCACCCATAATATTTAAAGGCCAGCATCCACTTAATGCTTTAATACTTATTTCTATAATTATTATAACTTATATGCTTTGCTCCACGCAATCAGGTCATTTATTTTGGATTCTACTCGCAGTTTCTTTTTTAATAGGTTTTTTATTAATCATTCCAATAGGTGGTGCAGATATGCCAGTTGTAATTTCAATGCTAAATTCATATTCAGGCTGGGCTGCAGCAGGAATTGGATTTACATTAGAGAATACTGCACTAATAATCACAGGTGCATTAGTTGGATCTTCAGGAGCAATTTTATCCTACATAATGTGTAAAGGGATGAATAGATCATTCTTTAATGTAATTCTTGGCGGTTTTGGAGCGACAGAGCAATCAAAAGGAAATCAAAACAAGGAACAAAGACCAGTAAAAAGTGGAAATGCAGACGATGCAGCCTTTTTAATGAAAAATGCATCATCAGTAATTATTGTACCTGGTTATGGTATGGCGGTTGCTCAAGCTCAACATGCACTAAGAGAGATGGTTGACACATTGAAAAAAAATGACATAAAAGTTTCTTATGCTATCCACCCTGTTGCAGGAAGAATGCCAGGGCATATGAATGTTTTACTTGCTGAGGCTAATGTTCCTTACGATGAAGTATTTGAACTAGAGGAAATAAATAATGATTTTGCTAATGCAGATGTTGCATTTGTAATTGGTGCTAATGATGTAACAAACCCTGTTGCAAAAACTGATCCACAAAGTCCAATTTATGGTATGCCAGTTTTAGATGTTGAAAAATGTAAATCAGTACTGTTTGTCAAGAGAAGTTTGTCACCTGGATATGCTGGAATTGATAATGATCTTTTTTATAAAGAAAATACTTTAATGTTGTTTGCAGATGCAAAAAAAATGACAGAGGATATCACTAAAAATCTATAGGAATAAATTGAATACTAAAATATTTTGTGACATTGCAGAATTAGATCAAGTTAAAAAATTTAATAAAAAAAAAATTGTTAAAGGTTTCACTACGAATCCAAGCTTAATGAGAAAAGCTGGCGCAAAAGATTATAAATTATATTCAAAAAAAATTCTTAAAATATGTGATAATAAACCAGTTTCTTTTGAAGTATTTGCTGATGAGTATGAAAAGATGAAGATACAGGCAATGAAAATTAATAGCTGGGGAAGAAATATTTATGTAAAAATACCTATCACAAATTCTAAGGGTAAATTTATGGGAAAAATTATTAAAGAATTAAATAATCAAAATATAAAACTTAATATAACTGCAGTATATAGAGCTAAACAAACTGAAAAGATTTTAGGGATTATTAACAAAAAAACTAAAGTTATAATTTCTATTTTTGCTGGTCGAGCAAGTGATGTTGGAAAAGATCCAATACCTGAATTTAAAAAAAGTATTTCAATGGCAAGAAAATACAAAAATGTGGAGATACTTTGGGCAAGTGTAAGAGAACCTTATAACTACCTTCAGGCAAAACAATTAGGCTGTCACATAATAACAGTACCACCACCAATAATTGAAAAAATTGAAAAATTTGGGAAAAGCTTTAACCAATTAACTGTAGAGACTGTTAAAACCTTTTTAAATGATAGTAAAAAATCTAATTTTAAAATTTAATTGGTTGCGGGGGACGGATTTGAACCGCCGACCTTCAGGTTATGAGCCTGACGAGCTACCAGACTGCTCCACCCCGCGATATTTTTAAATTCTATTCTTAAGTTTATTTAATTTTTTAACTCTTTTAATATTTTCTTGAAGTATTCTTTTTTTCTTTTCAGAAGGTTTTTCATAAGTATTTTTTAATTTTATTACTTTAAAAAAACCATCTCTTTGGAGTTTCCTTTTTAAAACTCTTAAAGCTTGTTCTACATTATTATCTTTTACTTCTATTTTAATAACTACCTCCAAAAAAATGATTAAATAACATTTTTATAATTTTATGTCTATATAATTTATTCATTATACGGAGGTTAGATTGGATTGTTTTTGTTTTTCTTTTTCTTTTTCTTTTTTTAGTTTTTTTACCACCATTCATTTCTTTTACTTTTTCTTTTAATGAAAACAAAACTATTTTAAGTTGCTGATTCCATGAAGATAATTTATCTTTTATTGATGGATCTTTTTCTATATTTTCTTCT
>MDTB01020312.1_pt1 | contig 40546 bp, 39 predicted proteins | sample 811161 | NCBI WGS metagenome assembly MDTB01 (sample SAMN05326650, study PRJNA326480) | marine metagenome | isolation source: seawater | place: Mediterranean Sea | collected 2009 | reverse complement strand
TTTATCGTGATGAATTAATGCTATTGAATCAAATTTAAGGGGTGTTGGTCAAGCGTTAGGGAGTCTTGCGCACAGTTTATGCACAATGATAATTGCGCTTTCATCGCTGGTTTTTGATGCGGTTTCTTGATATTCGAAACTGTATTTTTCTTTTGCTTCGGCAATTTCTTGCGCGGCGTTACGCCCTTTGGGGAAAATTAAAACCAGATCAGGGTTTTCTTCTGCCCATTTAAGACACCATGAAAGCAACAGTGATAGATCAGCAAGGGCGCGGGCTGTGACAACATCAGGCGCAGGAAGATCTATGGATTCTATGCGGGCATTGACGACCGTTGCAGGGCTCTTTGTTTCACGTGAAACACTTGAGAGAAAACTGCATTTTTTGCGATCAGATTCAATAAGGCTTACCTCAACATCAGGCGCAGCAATAGCAAGCACCATACCCGGAAAACCGCCGCCACTGCCTAAATCATATAAAGTCTTTGTGTCTTTTGGCAGTAAAGGCAAAATTTGCAGCGAATCAACGAAGTGACGGTTAAGCGAATCATTCAGGGTGGAAGGACTTACAATGTTGACGGCTTTTTGCCATTTATGAAGCATCGCATCATAGCTGTGTAGTTTTGCATCTGTTTCACGTGAAACATTAACATGTGCAGCCGCCAAGTAGGAGTCGCTGTGGTTTACCATTACGCGGCCTCTTTACGCTTTAAATAGCGCAATATTGCGATAATTGCGGTTGGCGTAATGCCCGGTAAGCGCGATGCCGCGCCGATCGTTGCGGGGCGGGCTTGGCTAAGTATTTGGACGATCTCATTTGATAATGAGCCAACGCAGCTGTAATCAAAACCCTCTGGGATATGTAGCGATTCATCCTTCTTGAAGGCTGTAATATCGGCATCTTGGCGCGATAGATAGCCTGCATAGGTGGCGTCTATTTCAATTTGTTCGCGCATATCTGCTGAGATCGTCTCTATTTCAGGCCATATAGAGATAAGATCAGCCCAGCTAATATTGGGATAGGCAAGCAATTCAGACGCGCTGCGAACCTTGCCGTCTTGTTTGATTGTTATGTTGTGTTTCACAAGCGCGGTCGGTGATATTTTTAGCGTTTCATTCATCATGGCGCGCGCGCTATCAAGCGCCGCTTTTTTGGCGCACCAAACGGCCTGACGCGCTGGCGATATACAGCCAATGTCTATACCGCGTGGGGTGAGACGCTGATCTGCATTGTCGGCGCGTAGGCGTAGACGGTATTCGGCGCGGCTTGTGAACATTCTATATGGTTCTGGCGCGCCGCGGGTGATTAAATCGTCAATCATGACACCGATATACGCTTCAGCGCGGTCGAGTATAAAAGGGGCACTCTGAGTTGTGGTTGAAAGCGCTGCATTAATGCCGGCCATTAAACCCTGTGCGCCAGCTTCTTCATAACCTGTCGTGCCGTTAATTTGCCCAGCAAGATATAAACCTTTAATGCGTGAAGATTCTAATGTCGGTTTTAAGTCGCGCGGGTCACAGTAATCATATTCAACAGCGTAGCCATATTCGAAGACTTCTACATCTTCAAGGCCTTTAATGCTGCGGATAAATTCATCTTGCACATCTATCGGGAGAGATGTTGAAATGCCGTTTGGATAGACCGTGTCGTCATCAAGCCCTTCAGGTTCTAAAAATATTTGATGGCGGTCTTTATCAGCGAAACGCATAATTTTGTCTTCGATTGATGGGCAGTAACGCGGCCCTTTGCTTTCAATCTGCCCTGAATATATTGGGGCGCGGTCTATATTATCGCGTATCGTTTTATGCGTTACTTCACTTGTATAAGTAATATAGCATTTAATTTGTGGTGTGGTAATTTCTGTGTTCATAAAAGAAAACGGAATAGCAGGCGTGTCGCCAGGCTGTGCTTCGCAGGCATCCCAATGAATTGTCTTACCGTTTAGCCGTGCTGGTGTACCTGTTTTTAAGCGCCCTAGCGGCATGCCAAGTTTTTCAAGTGTTTCACCAAGTTTGACGGCAGGTTTTTCACCTATGCGCCCTGCTGGGCTTTGTTCTAGACCGCGGTGGATGATGCCGCGCAAGAAGGTACCTGTCGTAAGAACAACAGATTTGCCGTGGATCGTATCGCCGCTTTCAGTGATAATGCCGGCAATTTTATTATCTTCAATGATTAAGTCGTCTACACCGGCTTCAATAAGATCCAAATTTTCTTGTGCTTTGATAAGTTCTTGGACAGCTTCGCGGTATAATTTACGGTCAGCTTGGGCGCGTGGCCCTCTCACGGCAGCGCCTTTTGACGCGTTGAGCATACGAAACTGAATGCCGCCTTTATCAATTGCGCGCCCCATTATTCCGTCAAGCGCATCAATTTCACGCACGAGATGCCCTTTACCCAAGCCGCCAATTGCAGGGTTACAGGACATGACACCAATCGTGTCAAGCTTATGGGTGACGAGCGCTGTTTGTGCGCCTGTGCGCGCCGCTGCCGCTGCAGCTTCAGTGCCAGCATGACCGCCGCCAATAACAATTACATCATATTTTTTGTTCATCATGGTTGTTTATATACGTTAATTAATATGAAAAAGCCAGAAAATTTTAGCTTTCTGGCTTTAAAAATCAGCATTTTTAGCGCGGTTAATATTCGCCGCCATGGTCTCCGACAAGAATCTCCCGTTTACCGACATGATTAGCAGGGCCAACAACGCCTTGACGTTCCATTTCTTCGATGATGCGTGCGGCGCGGTTATAACCAATTTGTAAATGTCTTTGGATATAGCTGGTTGAGGCGCGGCGTTCGCGCGCGACAATAGCAACAGCGTTATCATAAAGCTCATCGACTTCTGCGCCGCCTGCGCCTTCGCCGTCAAGGTCAAGGCTGCCTTCAAGTGCATCATCGGTGATTTCATCAAGGTAAGCAGGTGCGCCTTGTGATTTAATGTGCTTGACGACTTTTTCAACGTCGCGGTCACTGGCAAATGGGCCGTGGACACGGGTTATACGCCCGCCCGCAGCCATATAAAGCATATCACCCATACCCAGTAACTGCTCTGCGCCGCCTTCACCAAGGATGGTGCGGCTGTCTATTTTTGACGTGACTGAGAAGCTTATACGTGTTGGGAAGTTGGCTTTAATCACGCCTGTAATAACGTCAACAGAAGGGCGCTGCGTTGCCATGATGAGGTGGATGCCTGCCGCGCGTGCCATTTGCGCTAGGCGCTGAATGGCGTTTTCAACATCTTTACCGGCAACGAGCATTAAATCAGCGAACTCATCAACCACGACGACGATATAGGGTAACTCTTCAAGCTCTAAGGGTTGATCTTCGTAAGTGGGGCGGCCAGTTTCTGCGTCAAACCCAGTTTGAACTTTGCGCAGCAGAACTTCACCTTTTTTGGTCGCTTCATTTATGCGCTTATTATAGCCGTCAATATTCCGTACGCCGAGTTTTGACATTGAACGATAGCGGTTTTCCATTTCTTGTACGACCCATTTAAGGGCGACAACGGCTTTGCCGGGTTCGGTCACGACGGGGGAAAGCAAATGCGGGATATCGTCATAGACAGATAATTCAAGCATTTTAGGGTCAATCATGATGAAGCGGCATTTTTCAGGGGGCAAGCGGAAAAGTAAAGAGAGGATCATTGTATTTACGGCGACAGATTTACCTGAGCCTGTCGTACCGGCAACGAGCAAATGCGGCATTTTGCTTAAATCGGCGATGACGGCGTGTCCGCCAATGTCGTTACCGAGGATGAGTGGTAAATGGGCCGAGCTTTTGTTGTAATCACGGCTTTGTAAAAGGTCGCGCATATATACGGTCTCGCGCACTTTGTTGGGAAGCTCTATGCCGATGACGTTCCTGCCGGGGACAACAGCTGCACGGACAGAAACAGCGGACATGGAGCGCGCAATATCATCAGAGAGGTTAATGACGCGTGATGATTTTGTACCTGGTGCGGGCTCAAGTTCATATAAAGTGACCACTGGGCCGGGATGAATGGCGCTGATTTCGCCTTTAACGTTGAAATCGCTTAAGACGTCTTGTAATAAAGCCGCGTTAGATTCAAGAAGCTTGGTGTCTGCTTCAACATTTGCGTTTTCTTTGGGGGTTTCGGAGAGTAAATCGATTGAGGGTAGTTCCCATTCGCTATTGCTGTCTAAGGTAAAAGAAATTTGACTTGATTGGCTTTGTTCTTTTTCCTGTTTTTTCGGGGTCATCACCTTGAATGACTTTTTAGGTTCAGGAGCTTGCTGCGTATTTGTTTCACGTGAAACAGTATCACTCTGGCGCGCGGCGGGCTCAGCGGCGCTTGGCTGTGCCTGTGCTGGTGCGCTTTGTGGTGCGGGCAAGGTTCTCTGCGCTGATTTTTCTGTACTGCGTGGGGGCGAAAAGGCCTTTAACTTTGGCAGGGCGAATTTTCGTGGTTGTGATTGTGCGGCGTTACGCTCAAAAGCCCCATGTTTTTGCAGCCAGTATTTGAAGGCGCTCGCGCCATAGATAATCAGCTGCGTTGTAAATATTATGAGGCTAAGGGCGCGGCTATATATGCGTGCCCATTCTTCTTTTTGTAGTCCTGTTGCGATCGCCGTCATTATGATAGCGCAGAGGAGGAAAATAAGCGGGATTGCGATATGGGCAATCGCCGCGAAGTTTGCAGGCAAAGCGCCTGAAATCGCATTTGTAACCAACATGCCTGCACTGCCGCCTAAATAGGGCTGATCCAATAATGTGCCAGCCGGAAAGAGGGTGAGGCCGATAGAAAGGCTTATCGTAGCAAATAGATAGGCCGTAATACGTAGAATAACATTGCGTATAGGCTTACGCTTAAACATACGCAGCCCCCAGATGACGGGAAGCGCGCCGAGAATAAGCGCGCCTAAGCCAAAGCTTTGCGCGAGCATGTCGGAAATGTTTGACCCAAAAGGGCCTGCGACATTGTGTATATCGGCGTTCTGACTTATCGCGGTGTTTACAGACGGGTCTGAATGGTTATAGGTCAATAAGGCGAGCAGCAAAAAGCCGCCAAAGAGCAATATGCCTAGCCCTGCGCTATCAATTATGCGCCGTGCGATAAAATTATGAAGCGAATCCGGTAGAATCTGTTTTTTACTTTTTGATTTTCGTTTTACTGGCATGTTCTTATCTGTATGACTGTGATGTTTGGCGATGGAATATTCTGGTCTAGCGCATATAGAACAAGCGCTGAGGTGTCCTGATTATAACAGAAATGGTGGCTATATACAATTACGTTAATCTTTTTTTAAGTGTTTGGCGTTAACTTGATCCGATTAGGAACATGGTTATTTATATTTTATAAAGTTATTGAATGAAAACAGCAGATTATCATATCTATGTGATTACAGAGCATTTTGATAAAGATCTTGATGCTTCTGTCCAGCGATGGGCGCTTTGTGGAAAGTCTATCTCGCGGCGGATTGCTTTGTATAAAGCGCGCCGCCGTGCGCTTTGTGATGGTTATAGCAAAATTGAAGTCGTACGCCGCGCCTATTTGGGTAATGGGCAGTTATCGCAGTCTAAAGTTATTTGGCAACATAGCGAAGATCAAAGTTCTTTTGCTTTGCGTTTGGCGCATAAGGCACGTTTTTGGCGTTTGAAAAAATATGTGAAATAAGCGGCGGCTTGCTGTGCTTTTTTCGTATCAGGGTTATAAAAAAACAGCGCCATGAGGCGCTGTTTTTATGTTTGTAGATATTGAAGCTGGTTTATTCGCCTTTACTCCACCAGCCCTTTTTCTTTTTCTTAGGGGCTTGATTGATGACTTCATGATCTTGATGCGCGGTTGATGGCGCAGCGTCATCATTTGCAGAGGCGCTCGATGCCTTGTCTTCTTTTGGCGTAGAATCAGCAGTTTCTTCTTTTGCTTTTGACGTTTTACGTGCTGGTTTTTTCTTTTCCTCTACGTCTTTTTTGTCTTCGGCTTGCGATGAAGGCTGCGTATCAGCGTCGTCAGCTTTTTTCTTTGCTGGCGCTCTGCGGCGGCTTGGTTTAGGCTGCTCTTCTTTTGTGCTTTCCGTGCTTTCAGTGCTTTGTGGCGCTGGCGCAGTAGAATCATTCGTTTCGTTTTCGTCTCTGCTGCGTGCAGGACGACGGCGACGGCGTGAGGGACGTTTGTTTTCGCCTTCACTATCATCTGACTTAGCCGTATCACTGTCTTGATCACTATCCTGCTGCGGCGATTCTTGAGCTGCGTCGTCACGATTGTTTTGTTGTCTGTTACGGTTGTTATTGCGATTGCGTCCGCTATTGCGGCGACCACGGCCACGCTTATTGTCGCCATCTTCATCGTCTGAAGCTGCGGTAGAATCGTTGGTTTCTTCTGCGGATACCTCGGTTGTCGCACTGCTTTCAAGTGGCGGCGCATCCTTTATTGGCTCAATCAAATATTGTCTTGCCGGCATATGTTCGTCAACATTGATAATGCATTTAAAGCCATAGCGCGATTCAATGTCAGCCAATAATGCGCGTTTATTATTGAGGATATAAATCGCCACTTTGTTTGAAACCGTGAGCAAGATGCGCCCTGAACGTTTAAGCGTACCTTCTTCTTCCAGTGCGCGTAGGGCTTGGATTGCAGCGGCATCAACAGTATGTACAGTGCCTGTACCATTACAATGGGTGCATGGTTCATATTGCGCTTCTGCTAGGCTTGGGTTCAAGCGCTGACGTGAAAGCTCCATAAGGCCGAAATTAGAAATACGGCCGACTTGGATACGTGCACGGTCACCAGATAAAGCTTCGCGCATTTTGCGCTCTACTTTGGCGTTGTTTCGGTAGTTCTCCATATCAATAAAGTCAATAACCACAAGGCCGCCAAGGTCACGCAGACGCAATTGGCGTGCGACTTCTTCAGCTGCTTCTAGGTTGGTTTTTAACGCTGTTTCTTCGATATGGCGTTCTTTTGTTGAGCGCCCTGAGTTCACATCAATAGAAACGAGCGCTTCTGTTGGGTGAATAACCAGTGAGCCGCCAGATCTTAATTTAACGGTTGGTGTACCAATTTCGTTGATTTGGCCTTCAATTTGATAGCGCGTGAAAAGCGGAATCTGCTCTTCTTTATATTCCTGTACGCGCTTGGCGTGTGAAGGAATAAGCATTTTCATGAAGTTTTTGGTTTCTTTATAACCATCAGCGCCAGCAACAAGGACTTCTTCAATGTCGCGGGTGTAAATATCACGAATAGAACGCTTTGTCAGGCTGCCTTCTTCGTAAATAAGGGCAGGGGCCGTTGATTCTAAGGTTGTTTCGCGGATTTTATTCCAAAGACGAATTAAGTAATCAAGGTCGCGTTTAATTTCAGTTTTTGTGCGTGATGTACCTGCGGTACGCATAATAACGGACATGCCATCAGGAACACTGAGGTCTGAAAGTATTTCGCGCATACGCTTACGTTCTTTGTAATTCGCGATTTTACGACTAACGCCACCAGCGCGTGGGCTGTTCGGCATAAGTACAGAATATCGACCAGGCAAAGACAAATACGTTGTCACTGCCGCGCCTTTATTGCCGCGCTCTTCTTTCGATGCTTGAATAAGCATGATTTGACCACGCTTAATGACTTCTTGAATTTTATAGTGTTTTTTTAGTGTTGGGCGCTGGACTTGATCACCTTCAATACCGTCACCGCCTAGCGTTTCGACCTTGCGTGAGCTTGGCGCGCCGCGCTTGTTACGGCTGTTGTTATTGTAACGCCCGCGCCCGCCACGTTGGTTACGGCCACCTCTATTACGGTTGTTATTATAACGGCCGCGTGAGCCTTGGCGTTTGTTTTGTTGGTCATCGCTATTCGCGTCATCACCTGAATCGACGTTGCCGTTTACTTTTTGATCAAGAACTTCGTCAGGAATCTCAACCGCTTCGCTTGGTTTTATGACGTTGCCAATGTTATCGTCATTTACTTCAGGGGTTTTATCAGCTTTTTCTTCTTTTTTCTTCGCTCTTCTTTTGCTGACTTTTTTGTCTGAATCTGTTTTTTCGACGATTTCATCTTTTTTACTTGAAGCTGCCTTACGTGTTGGGCGGCGGCCGCGTTTTTTTGGTTTTTCTTCTTCTGTATCCGCAGTTTTTTCTTCTGCGGATTCTACAGTTGCATCATTATCATCTGATGCTTTTTCTGTATCGTCAGCTTTAGCGGCATCCTCGTCTTTTTTTGGCTTTGCGCGACTTCTTGTGCGGCGCGCTTTTTTGGGTTTTTCGTCCGTTTTCTCAGCGGTTTCTACCTTGTCATCGGCGCTGTCTTCTGTGTCTTCATCAGGCAAGTCGCGCGCTGATTCAATCGTGGTTGCCTCTTCTGGAGGCGTATCATCATCATCGCTTTGTTCTTGCCCTTTATTGCGGCTAAACTCAGCTTCATCTTCTGCTTCTTCAGCGGCGCGGCGTGCTTCCATTTCCTCGCGCTGTGCTTCGATAAGTGCTTCGCGGTCAGAGACAGGGATTCTGAAATAATCAGGGTGAATTTCTGAGAAAGGGAGGAAGCCATGACGGTTACCACCATAATTAACAAAACAAGCTTGTAGGGAAGGCTCTACGCGGGTGACTTTTGCAAGGAAGATGTTTCCTTTCAAAGGTTTGCGGTATGCACTTTCATAATCAAATTCTTCGAGGCGGTTTCCATCAACAACTGCAACGCGTGTTTCTTCTGCGTGGGTTGCGTCAATTAGCATTCTTTTTGCCATGTGTATTACTCCTGCGCGCAAGCAGACGGGACCTGATAGTGACGGAGTGGCAGGTTTGCCGCTTGCCGCGATTAAAAACTATTAAACAGACGTTTTGGAGGGGTTATAAACAGCGCATAGCACATAATGAATGCGGCGCATATTAGCGCGGCATTTTTCCGGGCGGTATTCTATTGGATTGGATTAATGGGGCCACAGTTTTCATTATATAACTTACGAATTCTTTATATCTCTTGTTCTTCAAAACGTTTTTCACTTTCTGCGGCTAGCGAAACCTTAATTAATACTAGCGTTTGTAAACTTTGTTCATCATATCAATTGTTACGAACAAATTCCTGTTTTCATAATTTACAAAATGCTTTTTACTTTGAGTAAATGCTAAAACCACAGAGTGTCACTACCAGAGAACAATACACAGAGATTTAGTTTTACACAACGAAATTATGTACGATTTGAAAAAATTCTTTTGCGGGCAAAGGGGGCTTAGTTGTATATTTAATGCTATGAAGCGTTTATTTTCAGCATCCCAACGGGATTTCTCATGTTTTATGACTATTTTTCAAAGTCTTGCCCTTGCAATATTTTGCGTTTTCTTATGCGCAAGTGATTCTTACGCGGCGAATGTGCAGAAGATTCGCCTGGGTGATCATCCTGATAAAACGCGTTTGGTCATCGAAGTTTCAGGCAAGCTTGATTATAACGCCTTTATTTTGCCAGCCCCGCAGCGCTTAGTTGTTGATTTTAAAGGGCGCAATTTAAGTTGTGCATCATTAGGTCATGTTGAGAATAATATGCTGAAATTTGCGCGGCATAGCAGCGATGGGCAGACATTACGTCTGGTCTTTGATGCCAAGAAAAATATCAAAATAAAAGCGAGTTTCTTTTTGCCGGCAATTGACGGTAAACCTAACCGTTTAGTCATAGACTTGGTTGGCGGGGCAGCAAAGCCTTCTATGCAATACACAGCGCAAAAACAGGATAAAAAACAAACAACACTTATACAGGCCGCACCGCCATATAAAGCACCAACCTTAGCAGAGCGCCCTGTGCGGCCTATTGTGGCGCGTAAGCATGTCGTTGTCTTAGATGCGGGGCATGGCGGTAAAGACCCTGGGGCGGTTGGCGCAGGTGGCTTGTATGAAAAAAAGGTTGTCTTGGCGACGGTGAAGCGTTTAAAAGCACTATTAGAGGCCTCTGGGCATTACGAAGTTGTCTTAACGCGCGACGATGACCGTTATATACGTCTGTCTGAGCGGGTACGGATAGCGCGCCGCCATAACGCGGACCTTTTTATGTCGGTTCATGCCGATTCTGTTGAAAAACACACCGTGCGCGGTGCTTCGGTTTATACGTTGTCAGAAAAAGCTACAGATGCGCAAACTGCTCGGCTTGCGGCGCGTGAAAATAAATCAGATGTCATTGCCGGCGTTGACTTATCAGATGAGGGGCAAGATGTCGCAGCAATATTAATTGACCTTGCACTGCGTGATACAAAGAACCAGTCGACATTTTTAGCGCAGGAATTGATAAATTCTTTTAAGGCGCATAGTATCGGCACACTGCGCACACCGTTGCATTCTGCAGGATTCGCCGTGCTTAAAGCGCCTGATATACCCTCTGTTTTAGTGGAAATCGGCTTTATGTCGAATAAATCGGAAGCGCGGCTCTTAAACACCGCAGCACATCAAGATAAGATAGCGAAGGCCTTAAAAAAGAGCATTGATTCGTATTTTGCCAAGCAAACCCATTATACTGACTAGGTCGTAGATCTGTGTTTTCATAAGGTCGAATGTGGGCGGTTTTTTTGTAATTAAAGGCTTTTTCTTTGTTTTTTCTGTTAATTATTCAAAAAGCCCTGTGCAAATATTCTTTTTGCGTGTATAAATAAATCTGGTTTCGCTCCGAAGGTGCGGAGGCTTATCTTTTACTTAAAACTCATCAAATTGAGGGTATTCATAATGAAAAAAATTCTTTCACTCGTTTTCGTTGCAGGCGCTTTAATGACAACTGCTGCGTGTTCTTCTAATGGCGACCAAGGTATGTACAGCAATGATGGCGCAGCGCCATACGCTTCTGAACGTACTGCTGGCGACAAAAAAGTTGAAGTTAAAACAGCTGAGCCAGTATTCGAAAGCCGTCTTGTTAAATAAGACAGTTTTTATGGTTTTTAAAAAGCCTCCCTTATTTGGGGGGCTTTTTTTATAGCTAATTGCTGCAAATATAAGGTGAAGTTAGAAAATAAAAACGCGGGTTAGTCTTGTGTCGTAATAAATTTTGCGAAATCAGATTCGTTAGATTTTGGAATATGCACGGGGATTGTCTGCGCGCCCTTGTCACATAAGGTCAGAAAAATCGCGCGGCCCGCGCCTATTTCAATGTTTTCCATTAAACCGATGCCGAGTATTGGCGTTTCTAAGGCTTTGCCGTCTGACAAATCGTGTTCGACGCATTCGCGCTTTGTTTTCTCGCTCTCGTTCAAGGCTTCTATGGGCTTAACGCTACCATCGGCTTTGAGCCATTCAAAGCTAAAAACGGAATCTTTCCAGCTTTTCAAAACATCTGCGGCGCTGACATGGACGTTTAAATACTTGTCTTCCTTGCCTTGGATGATTTTATTATTAATAAATTTAAACTCTTGCTTTGGCATTGTACCTCACAAATAAAACGCTTTACCTTCTTCCTTTATATAAATAAAATACAAAGAAAACGTAAATATTCACAAATTTTGGACATAAAATGACCCAAAAAACAGTAAAACCAGACTACAATAAGCCAGAAACCATCAAAGTCGCAGCGTCAAGTGATAGTGTGAGCTGTGATGGCGGCGGCGGCCCTTTAGGCCATCCCCTAGTATATTACAGTTTTGAAAAACAAAATAGCGTTGAGTGCGGTTATTGTGACCGCGTATTTGTGAAGCCTTAATGTAAGGGCGGCAGCGCGCGAAAACTTGCAATATCTTTACTTTTCTGTCTTATGATATATATGAATAATAATTGATGCTTATCTAAGGTCGATTAAGAAATACTATAAACTCGCTCAGTTGAGGAGACGCTATATGACACGCTTATCACTATTTGATAGCCCGTTATTTTTGGGCTTTGATCATTTTGAACGGACATTTGACCAGTTGAAAAAATCAGCCAATGAAGGCTACCCCCCTTATAATATTGAACAGACAGGCGCGAATAGTTTGCGCATTACTTTGGCGGTTGCTGGGTTTACTATGGATGATTTGGATGTCAGCATTGACCAAAACCAACTGGTTATTCGCGGGCGGACGAGCGAGACGGAGAACGCGGAGCGCATATTCCTGCATCGTGGCATTGCTACGCGTCAGTTTCAGCGCAGTTTTGTGCTTGCAGATGGCATAGAAATTCTAGGCGCAAGCCTTGATAATGGCTTACTTCATGTTGATATGGAACAAATTGTCCCTGAATCGAATATGCGCAGTATTAAAATAACCAAGGGCGGCAACGGTAAAAATACTTTAACCGATAACACAATTGATGTAGAATCAACCAAGCCTAAGAAATCTTAGGTTGCCCCTTCCAAGATTCGCCTTTTGCCATATATTGTTAATTAATGCATTGTTTTTCTGGGTAATGAAATAAACTTCCTTTTCATTAACTTCAGCTTAATAAAGTTGTAGCATTATCATATATAAGAGGGTTCTAAATCTATATTTTTACGCGTAACACTTTAGGAGTCATATCGTGCTAGACCGAAGCTCAAAAACAGACAAATCCATCCGTAATTTATCATCAAAAGATTTTCTTAATTTTGGCATGCACTCGATTGCCTATTTAAAAGAAATTGAAGTTGAAGGCCGCATTGCTGTGGCGATTTGCGCGGCAGATGGCACACCGATTATGGTGGAGCATGATATGAACGCGGCTGCAGTATGCGCCCGCCATAATGACCTAGAGCCCGTGCATCTCAATTAAAACAGTTTGATTTTAGCGTAATAAAAAAGCCCAAACATTATGTCTGGGCTTTTATTTTACTTAAAAATTCGTATGTGGCGCTTTGCATGTGGCTAAAACGCTTCTGCATCCATCGCCATTAACGTTTCAGCGCCAGCCAATATGGTTTTGAAGCGTGCATCGCTATCGGGCAGCATTTTTGCAAAGAAGAAATGCGCTGTTTTGATTTTATTTTCGTAAAAATCTTTGTTGCTTGTGCTGTCATCTGCTAACTTCTCTAAGGCGGTTTTTGCCATTTGCGCCCACATATACCCCATGGCAACTAGGGCAAATTGGCGCAAATAATCGCTTGCGGCGGCGCCAGCCTCTAAGGGGTTTTTCAGGCCTTTTTGCGCGATAACTGCCGTGCTTTGCTGTAGTTTCATAAAAGCTTTTGCCAAAGGGAAGACGCAGGCGCTTAACGCGGGGTCAGCTTGGTTGTCCTCGATAAAGGCGCTTACGGGGTGGAAGAAGCTGCGCAGTAAACGTCCCATATTCTGCGGCATTTTACGCCCAACAAGGTCAAGGGCTTGGATGCCGTTTGTACCTTCATAAATTTGCGCGATGCGGGCATCACGGACATATTGTTCAACGCCATATTCCCAAATATAGCCATGACCGCCATGCACCTGCACGGCGTTATTGGCAATCTCACTGCCCATATCGGTTTGGTAAGCTTTAAGAATCGGGGTAAGCAGCGCGACAAGGTCGTCGGCTTTGCGACGCTCGATCGCATCGGGGTGTTTTTCTGCGCGGTCTAACATTGTGCCAACCCAGAGTGATAAAGCACGCGCACCTTCACAAAAGGCTTTACCGGTCAGCAGCATACGGCGAACATCTGGGTGAACGATAATCGGATCGGCGGATTTATCTGGGGCTTTAACGCCATCAAGGGCGCGCATTTGCAGCCGGTCTTTGGCGTATGCGACGGCGTTTTGCTGCGCGACCTCGGCAATGCCGAGTCCCTGCATGGCCACGCCAAGCCTTGCGGCGTTCATCATGGTAAACATCGCTTTAAGCCCTTTATGCGGCGCACCGACAAGCCATCCTTGTGCGTTTTCAAAATTGATGACGCATGTAGATGATGCCTTAATGCCCATTTTATGCTCAATAGACCCGCAAGTGACACCATTTTCCGCGCCTGAGACGTAGTCGCCACTTTGTTCTTTAGGTAAAAATTTAGGAACAACGAAAAGTGATATGCCTTGCACGCCTTCTGGCGCGTTGGGCAGGCGGGCAAGAACAAGGTGGATGATGTTTTCTGCTAAATCATGCTCCCCCGCAGAAATAAATATTTTTGTGCCGCTAATGGCATAAGAGCCGTCTTTGTCTGCATGGTCTTCGGCTTTTGTACGTACAAGGCCGAGATCCGTGCCGCAATGCGGCTCAGTTAGGCACATTGTTCCTGACCAGATGCCCTCGTTTAATTTGGGCAAATAAAGGTCTTTCTGCGCGTCGTCACCATGCAGGTGGATCGCGTCATAACAGCCCTGTGATAAACCTGGATACATGCCAAATGACATATTTGACGCGCAGATAAGCTCCTGCATTGCGCAATTGACAAAGGCGGGCATACCCATGCCACCATATTGAGGGTCAAGCGCTAAGCCGCACCAACCACCTTCGGTGAAGTTATTATAAGCGTCTTTAAAGCCTTTGGGGGTCGTTACTGCGCCATTATCAAATTGGCAGCCTTCCGCGTCCCCGCTTTGGTTCAGCGGAAACAGAATTTCTTCGCACATTTTCGCGCCTTCTTCCAAAATTTGCATGACCAAATCAGGCGTTGCGTCTTCATAATCAGGCAGAGCCGTTATTGTATCTGCCTTGAGAAGGTCGTAGAGGACAAAACGAATATCATCAATTGGCGCTTTGTATACAGGCATGTGCAAAATCCTTATATGAAATTTAAATTTTATGAATAATATCAGATACTAAAATAGCAGTGTCTTCCTAAGAATGACTTAACAGTATAGCTGAACAGTATAGCTGATTTTTGACCAATGCGTAACGCAGAGAGCGCATATATTTTCAAACCCCCGCCGCTACTGGTCTCGCCGCGCTTCGCCCTAAAGTAGAGTTGTGCTTGTTTAGCACGTGTTTTTGTGGTAGCATAAGGATACTTACAAAAAATAGGTGACTATTAAATAGCGGTATATGGGTGTTTGAATAGCGTCTTTAAATAAGGCGCTAGGGTTTTGTTATTAACCTTTTAAAACACAGGGATGTTCCATGGAAACGACAAATAAAAAAAATACAATTCGTACGTCAATTTATAGCAATAAGAGAATTATTGCCTCGATTACAACAGCAAAAGCATTTGGGCGCGTTAAGCCCGTCGAAAAAGCTGTTTAAATATAGATCAAGACAGATAAATATATAATTGCTAAAAAGCGCCTTTCGGGGCGCTTTTTTTGTGTATATGGAAGCTTGTATAAAATATGAGGCGTTATGCACGCGGCGGTGGGTTGTCATCCCAATCACTGGTGCGGTAGCGATATTGCAGAGCAATGACAAGGGTCTTGATCGGTTTTAATGCCCACAGCGTAATGCCAAGCCCTAAGCTGCCCCAAATTAAAACATGCAGCCAAATCGGCCAGCCAATTTTCATTTCAACGATAAGGGCAATCGGGACAAGTAAAAAGCCGAGAATAAAGATGAGAAATACCGCAGGGCCATCGGCGCTATCGCTGCGCGTGAGGTCTAGGCCACAAGTATCGCATTGTTCAACCAGATTATAATTGAATAAGCCGCGCTTAAAAATACTGGTTTTATCGCATTTCGGACAGCGACAAAACAGCGCCGTCTTAATGAGTTTTAAGACGGCGCTTGTTTCGCTTGTTTGTGTTTTATCTTGTTTGATCATGGACGTTAAAAAACCTTCTAGTGACCAGCAAGCTGTGTAAGCGCGCTTGGGTCGCCTATGCCGATTTTATTGCCCCACCAGTAAATGGCGATGAATAAGAACAGCCAGACAACATCAACGAAGTGCCAATACCATGCGGCGGCTTCGAAGCCGAAATGGCGCTCTTTGGTGAAATGCCCCTGCATAGAACGCAGCCAGCATACAGCAAGGAATATAGTGCCCACTAAAACGTGAAAGCCGTGAAACCCTGTCGCCATATAAAAGGCTGATGGGTAAATGCCATCTTTAAAGCCAAATTCGGCGTGGTGGTACTCATAAGCTTGGAAAATGAGGAAGATAATGCCAAGCAGGACAGTAATGCCAAGCGCCTTGGTCATTTCGGCTTGCTTGCCTTCAATAATCGCGTGGTGCGCCCAAGTGACGGTCGTCCCTGAAAGCAGCAAGATCATTGTCATCATGAGTGGCAAATCAAACGGCTCAATAATGTGAATTTGTGGCGGCGGCCAGATGCCTGATGTGTATTCAACGCGCAGGAACTGCTTAACTTCGCCTGAGAATAAGGACGCATCAAAGAACGCCCAGAAAAACGCAACGAAGAACATGACTTCTGAAGCGATAAATAACAGCATACCATAACGAAAGCCGATAGCGGCGATTTCTGTGTGGGCTTTTTCAACGACAGATTCAACGATAACGTCTTTCCACCAAAAAAACATTACGGCGAGAATAGAGAGCACACCAAGAATAGGGCCAAATAAGCCGACTGGTGCGCCGCCGATTTTTACATCATGCATGTACATAACCATGCCTGTTGCAAATATGCCGCCTGCTACCGCGCCCATTAAAGGCCAAACGCTTGGGTTCACCAAATGGTAAGGATGGGGTTTGCCCGTTGTTGTGTATTCAATTTCTTCAGCCATTCTCGTTTATTCCTGCTTGTCGAAAAATTTATATTGTTATGCGTGTTTATAATAAAACAATTTGTCTAATAAAACCATAAAGATAATAAAATAACAATATGGCATTTGAATGGGTGTTTTCTAACGTTGGAAAATGGCGTGAAAATGCTACGTTTTCGCTTATTCCGCGTTATAAAACTCTTCCATGGCTTGATCGAGTACCTTAGATTCTGTGGGGTAGAAAGTGTAAGAGAGCGTAATGAGGCTCACATCTTTCATATGTGGATCATCGTCAAAAGACGGGTCAACATAAAATAAAACAGGCATTTGCACTTCTTGATGTGGCTGTAAAATTTGTTCGCCAAAGCAAAAACATTCAATTTTGTGGAAATACTTCCCTGCTTTTAAGGGGGTGACATTATAGATGGCCGTGCCTGCGCTGGGTTTATCGTCATTGCTTTTGGCGACAAAATGCGTCAAGCCTTGCGCGCCAATATTGACTGTGGTGCTATGTTCGCCGGGGCGAAAATCCCAATATAAATTATTATTAATATTGCTGCTAAAATTAATGCGGATTGTACGCTCGCGAATTTGATCTACCGCAGGTGCTTTTTCAGATACTTGCGTGGTGCCGCCAAAACCTGTGACCTGACAAAATATGCTGTAAAGCGGAACAGAAGCATAGGCAAGACCAATCATTATGAAGACAGCGATGAAAACAGATAGCGCGAGTTTTTTGTTCTTTGCCGCTATTTGCGCCGCGCGCGTGTTTTTATCTGCGGCTTTGTTATCTGTATTTTTGTTCTGGCTCATTTTATGTCTCTATTTTCTAGGTTAATTTTAAAGCATTTGTTTTTGCCAAAACCTTTATGCATTAGCGTGTCTAAAACATAAATCGAAACCAGCACATTAGAAAGCACCATTAAAATTTTACCGCCTGCGGCGGCGAATTGCCCAATGCCTACCGCGCCTGCAATTGTACCCCATAGAAATGATAAAATGCCGCCAATGACTAAAGAGCCAAGAATGACACGCCATGTAATTGGCCACCATAATGTGAGTGTTTGTTTGAGGCGAGAGGTAAGCATGTTTTAATCCTTGAAAAAAGTTACTTTATTTAGGGCTGGCTGATCTGTTTGGCGATGTCAATAAAGGCTTGGTTAACGCTGGGCTTACCGCCATCAGCAGAAAGTCGGATCGCTATATCAAGCGGCACAGCGCCTAAAAACGGGATGCCAATAGCGGCGGCTTGTTCCCGCGCGCCACCATGACCAAAAATTGGCGTGTTTTCACCGCATTTCGGGCAGGTGAAGACGGACATGTTTTCAATAATGCCGCTAATCGGAATATTGGTCTTCTTGTACATTTCCAGGCCTTTGCGTGCATCAATTAGCGCAAGGTCTTGCGGCGTTGAAACGATAATCGCGCTATCGGGCGGCATTTTCTGTGCCAGCGTTAATTGCGCGTCGCCTGTACCGGGCGGCATATCAATAATCAGGTAATCAAGCCCATCCCAGTCGACATCGCGGAAAAGCTGAACAATGGCGCTTTGTACCATTGGGCCGCGCCATATAAGCGGGCTTTCTTCGCCGACGAGGAAGCCCATCGACATGATTTTCAGGCCATGCGCCTCAGGGGGGATGATTTTACCGTTTGCGTTGGTGTCTGGCTTGGTGTTTGAAAAATCAATGCCGGTAAGGCCGCTAAGGCGCGGCTGTGAAGGGCCATATATATCAGCGTCAAGCAAGCCGACTTTAAAGCCAAGGTCTTTGAGGGCGATAGCAAGGTTAAATGAGAGCGTTGATTTACCCACCCCGCCTTTGCCCGATGAAATCGCGATCATTTTTTTAACATCTGGGCGCGCGAGTGGTGGCGCTGGGGGCGGCTTTGCGCTTTGCATTTTGGGAGCTGGTTTTAGGCCTGATTGTGTGGGCGGCACGCTTTGTTCCTCTGCCGCGGATTTTTCAGCCGTGAGGATGACTTGCGCGGCTGTAATGCCCTTTATTTCCTGCAGTTTTGATTCGGTCTTGAGGCGTATATGTTCAAAATCTGCGGCTTTTGACGGGTCAATTTCAAGAATACAAATAATCTTACCGTTTTCTAGCGTGATACTGGATATACGCTTATTGGAAACAATATCCCCTTCACCACTAGGGTCGGCAATGGTTGCGAGCAATGTGCGCACGCTTTCTTCGCTTGGCTTTGCTGCTGATTTAGATGTAAATTTCCACATCTGTATATTGCCTTTCTTGATAAAAACGATATTGTTATCACTGCATAATTTTTAATAAGGTAGTTTTTTGTAAATTGCAATCTAGTTAAGGACCAATAAATATGTCGGATAATAACACGCCCCCTATAAATGGAAATGAAAATCCAGATATTCATATGATGGGTGATCATAAAAACCCGTGGGGTAATGGTAGCAATAGTGGCGGCAATGGTGGCGGCGGACGCCGTGGCGGTAGCGGCGGCCCATGGGGCGGTGGCTCTGGCGGCGGCGATGTGCCACCTGATTTAGAAGATTTGCTGAAAAAAGCAAAACAAAACCTTAATGACGTATTGCCGGGTAATTTCGGCGGCGGCAAACTTATTTTCTTAATTATTCTTGTTATTGCGGCTTTATGGGCATTGACAGGGTTTTATACTTTGCAGCCTTCGCAGCATGGCGTTGTCACAACATTTGGTAAGTTTACACGCACGCAAGAGCAGGCGGGTTTGCAATATCGCTTGCCATGGCCTATTCAGGCAGCAACTGTCGTTGATGTTGAAAATGAACGCCGCATCCAAATTGGTCGTCAAGACGCAGCAAGACGCTACGGTTCAAAAGGCAATTCCGTTTCTGATATGAAATCTGAAAGCGCGATGCTGACGGGCGATGAAAACATTGTTGATATTGATTTCGTTGTTTTGTGGAAAATTTCGAGCGCGAAAGATTTCTTGTTTAAAATTCGTGATCCTGAATCAACAATTCGCATTGTCGCACAAAGCGCGATGCGTGAAATTATTGGCCGTACTGATATTCAGCCTGTATTGACCGATGCGCGTGGTAGCGTGCAACGTGATACGCGCGTATTAATGCAAAAAATGCTTGATGAATACGAAGCCGGCGTTGAAATTAACGGTGTCCAACTGCAAAAAGTTGACCCGCCTGCGCCAGTCGTTGATGCATTTAACGAAGTGCAGCGTGCGCGTCAGGAAAAAGAGCAGTTTAAAAACCAAGCGGAAGCATACCGCAATGACATTATTCCGCGCGCACGTGGTGAGTCTGAAAAATTACGCCAAGCGGCGGCCGCTTACCAAGAAGAAGTCATTAACCGCGCCAAAGGTGATGCGGACCGTTTCCAGTCTGTCTATGCGGCTTATAAAGAGTCTAAAGAAGTGACTGCGAAGCGTATTTACCTTGAAACGCTGGAAGAAATTCTTCAAAGCACAAATAATATAGTTATTGATCCGAGTCAGAAGGGCTCTAACATTCTGCCTTACCTGCCCCTTGATAAAATGGGCAAGAAGTAAGCGAACACATAGAGTTATAGGAGTTTAAGTTCATGGGAAAATTAGGTATTAGCCTTGTCGGTATTCTGGCTGTTGTTGTATTGGCATTTTCAGCGTCAGTCTTTACGGTACAAGAAACGCAGCAAGTTCTTGTTTTGCAATTTGGTGATGTGAAAAGCCGTATTGATAAGCCGGGTTTACATTTCAAATTGCCAGTATTGCAACAATTGCGGGTTTTTGAAAAACGTATTTTGAATGTTGATCCGCCAGCCGAGGAAGTTTTGCTGGCAGACCAAAAGCGTTTGGTTGTTGATACTTTTGCGCGCTACCGTATTGCGGATATGCTGAAATATTACCAAACATTGTCAACGGAAACAGCGGCTGTGCAGCGTATGAATACAATCATTAATGCATCTTTGCGTGGCGTGCTAGGTACAACCACACTGATTGACGTGCTGTCTGTTGAGCGTGATAATTTGATGAAGAAAATTCAAAAAGAAGTGAATGAAGAAACAGATCGTTTCGGTATCGAAATTGTTGATGTGCGTATTATTCGCGCTGATTTACCGATACAGGTGACACAGTCAACCTATAACAGAATGCAGTCTGAACGTGAGCGTGAAGCAAAAGAAGCGCGCGCACAAGGTGAAGAACTTGCACTGAAAATTCGCTCTTTGGCAGATAAAGAACGTACGGTTCTTCTTTCAGAAGCGCGCCGCGATTCAGAAGTCGCACGCGGTAATGGCGATAAAGAGGCTATCCGTATTTATGCCGAAGCCTTTGGTCAGGACCCTGAATTTTATGAGTTTTACCGGACGATGGAAGCATATAAGAAGGCGCTGAAAAACGGTACAACTATGGTCTTGTCACCTGATAGTGATTTTTTCAAATATATTTCATCTGATGATGGAAAAAGAAAATAAACCCACTACTTATATTGCACACTTATAAATAAAGGAGTTTATGATGATCAAATCAAAGCTGTACTTAGCCGTGGCTACGGCCTCACTGATACTTGTACCGCAATTGCCTAGCCATAAGGCCGTCGCGAAGAGCCCGCCAGTCAATGCGCAGGGGCAAGTTGAAAGCTTTGCTGATTTGTCTGAGCGTCTGTTGCCCAGCGTTGTGAACGTTGCGACAACACAAAAAATGGACATGGTTGAAAATATGCCGCAAATGCCTGACTTCCCGCCAGGCTCGCCATTTGAAGACTTCTTTGAAGAATTTATGGATCGTCACAAAGGCGCGCCCCATGATGCGCCAAGCTCTCTTGGTTCTGGTTTCATTGTTGATGCGGAAAAGGGCTATGTCATCACGAATAATCACGTGATTGCCAATTCTGAAGAAATTCACGTGATTTTGCATGATGATGTTTCTGTGGATGCCAAGTTAATTGGCGTTGATGAAAAAACCGACATTGCGGTGCTACAAATTGACCCTGAAGGCCATGATTTAAAAGCTGTACCTTTTGGCGATAGCGCAGTGATGCGCATTGGTGATTGGGTGCTGGCGATTGGTAACCCGTTTGGCCTTGGCGGCACCGTAACGGCGGGGATTATCTCCGCGCGCAGCCGTGATATTCAAGCGGGGCCTTATGATGATTTTATTCAAACTGATGCATCAATTAACCGCGGCAATAGCGGTGGGCCAATGTTTAACATGCATGGCGAAGTGATCGGCATTAATACGGCGATTTATTCTCCAACTGGCGGCTCGGTTGGTATTGGCTTTGCTATCCCTGCAAATCTTGCGAAACCTGTGATTGACCAATTATTAGAATTTGGCCGTACACGCCGCGGCTGGCTTGGCGTGCGCATACAGGGCGTGAGCGAAGAAATCGCAGAATCGCTTGGGCTTGATAATGCGCGCGGCGCTTTGGTTGCGTCTGTGAGCAAAGATAGCCCTGCGGAAGATGCAGGCTTTGAAGCAGGGGATATTATCCTACGTTTTAATGATCGCCCATTAGATGAAATGAAAGACCTGCCACGCATGGTCGCCGAAACACCGATTGAGAGCAAAGTTAAAGTCGTTTTATGGCGTGATGGCAAAGAAAAAACCGTCAAAGTAAAAATCGGCGAACTTGAAAAAGCAGAAGAAGAAGGCAAGTTAGAAGATGTTAAAGAAGCGCCTAGCCAAACAGACGGCGTTGACGTTGAAGATTTTGGTCTGACCTTAAACGCGATCACCCCTGCTCTGCGCGAACAGTTTGGTTATGATGATGCGCTAAAAGGTGTTTTCATTGCTGCCGCTACGCCAGACGGCATTGCTGCTGAGCAAGGCCTGTCAACAGGTGACGTTATTTTGGAGGTTGATCAAAAAGATGTCACAACACCGAAACAAGTGGTTGATGCCATCGCGCGTTTGAAAAAAGACAAAAGCAAAGCGGCGTTGATGTTAATTGATACGCAAGGGCAAGGTCGTGTGCGCTTTGTCGCGCTAAAATTTGCTGAAAGCGACAAAAAAGAAGATTCTGAAAAAGAAAAGAAATAAACATGCCGGCGCAAAAAGAACCCATCACAGCACATAAAATTATTGTGGTGGGCTCACCAGGCGCAGGTAAAACGACATTTGCAAAGCGGCTTGCCCATGAAACGGGTTTGCCGCTTTTTCATATGGATGAAATGTTTTGGGCGCCCCATTGGGTGGAGCGCGGTAATGCAGAATTCACCGCGCAGCTAAACGACGCATTGGCGCAGGATAAATGGATTATAGACGGGAATTATATATCGTCGATGCAGCTGCGCTTGGCGCGCGCTGACGCTGTGTATTTTATTGATGTGCCGGCCTGGAAATGTACTTACCGCATTATAAAGAGATGGCTAAGGCGCGAAGGGCAGCAAGCGGAAGGTTGCCCGCAGCGCGTTGATTTAGCGTTTATTAAATATGTGGCATGGACATTCCCGCGCAGCGCACGCTTGCGCCTGTTGGCATTAATAAAGTCATTTGCGGCGCATGGGCAAGTGCATCATATAAAGTGAGCTTTATTATCAGGCTTTACGTTTTGTCCGTGACATTTTTACAACATTATCAAGCGCCCCGCCCATAATGGTCGCGCCCCAGACCTTATAATCAAAGGGGTAGTTCTGTGAGCGTTGCAAAAATGTCACGGTTTCAAAAATAAGTGATTTTTTTGCACCACTCCATATTGACGGTTTTGTAAAATAGGCGCTTAATCAAATACAGGATGAGATAAATCTTTGGTGATTCGTTTTTATGCGGCGCAGTTATTTTGTCTTAGGTTATAATTTCTTTTGGCTTTGTTCTAAGGTCTTGTATCAAGTAATAAAGCGCATAAGAAATTTTAATTGGTGTAAAAAAACTTTTTTGGAGGACTATTTAGTCATGAAAAAACTTCTTCTATCTACAGCGGCAATCGCTGGTCTCGTAGCAGCTGCTGCTCCAGCACAAGCTGAAGGTCTTAAATTAGACGTTAAAGGTTACACACGTGCATATGTTGCATATGTTGACCAAGACACATCAGTAAACGTTGATGAGCGTAGCATTGATATCCTACGTGATTCTGAAATCGCTTTCACAGGCGAAGTTACTTTGGATAACGGCCTTACAGTTGGCGCATACATCGAAGCTGATGTTGATACAGCGGATTCATTCTCTCTTGACGAAAACTACATCTACATGGCTGGCCACTGGGGTCGCGTAAATGTTGGTTCTGAAGACGGCGCTGCATACCTATTGCAAGTTGCTGCTCCTTCAGCTGACTCAGCTGTAGACGGCATTCGTCAAAACGTTCAAGGTGTTAACTACGCTCTTGCAACAATTGCAAACGCTCCTGGCGAACTTGACTATGACAACGACATTGCGAACAACTCTGAAAAAATCACTTACTTAACTCCAGTATTTTCTGGTTTCCAAGCTGGTTTGACATACACACCTGAAGTTTCTGGCACATCACGTACAGTTGTTGCACAAGAAAATCAAACTAGTCCGGCTCTGCCTGCGGCTGGCGAATACGGCGACAGCTACGAAGTAGCGTTCCGTTGGGAAGGTAACTTTGACGAGCTAGGTGTTACAGTTGGTGCGGGTTTTGCAACTGCAGAACTAGAAGCAACTTCAACTACTCGTGAAGACCAAGAAGCATGGGATGCTGGTATCGATTTTGACTTCGGTCCATTCGGTCTTGGTGTTGCTTACCTTACAGACGACCAAGGTCTTAAAAACAACGACATCGATACTCTTGTTGTTGGCGCTGACTATGTAACTGGCCCATTCAAGCTTGGTGCTTCTTACATGAACCAAGACCAAGAAAATGGTGCTGGTGTTGCTGATACAGAAACAGACCGTTACACTGGCGGCGTTGTTTACACATTCGGCCCAGGTATGACTTTCCGTGGTTCAGTTTCTTACATCGAAACAGAACAAGCGAACCAAGAAGTAGAATCTACAAACGTTCTACTTGGTACACAAATCAAATTCTAAGTTTATTAGAAATGGTTTGATCCAACGGATCTTATTGAGAATGGTGCAGGGAAACTTGCACCATTCTTTTTTTATGCGTAATATCGCCCGCAGAGAGGCGCTTATTGTAAGGAGATATTTATGAGCATCGCTGCAAATTACCAGCAGATTAAAGATGATATTCAGCGTGCGGTTTTGCATTTTTATTGCGCGGAGGACCTTGCGTCTTTGCCCCGCTATACTGACTTTGCCGATGCCGAGGGCGCGTTTAAATGCCCCGAGATTATTGCCGTATCAAAAAAACAGTCACCTGAGAAAATTGACGAAGCTTTGGCGCTTGGCCTGCGTCATTTTGGCGAAAACCAGCTGCAAGAAGCGCAAGCGCATTGGGCAGAACGTAAAAAAGACTATCCTGATTTAACCTTGCATTTGATTGGCGCGCTGCAAAGCAATAAGGCTGCAGATGCTGTGGCGCTGTTTGATGTTATTCATAGTGTTGACCGCGAGAAAATTGCGCGGTGTTTAAAAACGGAAATGGATAAGCAAGGGCGTCATTTGCCATGCTACATTCAGGTGAATATCGGTGAAGAACCCCAAAAATCAGGTGTTATGCCTGCTGATTTAGCTGATTTTGTAGAGTATTGTCAGCAAGATATCGGTCTTGATATAAAAGGACTGATGTGTATTCCGCCGCGCGATGAAAGCGCCGGCATTTATTTTTCATTGTTAAAAAAATACGCGAAGGCGTATAATTTAAAGGAATTAAGCATGGGGATGAGTGCAGATTATGAACAAGCCGCTGTGCTCGGCGCGGATTATTTACGTATAGGGACGGCGCTTTTTGGTGAAAGATAGGTTTATTTTGCAGCGAATATCAAGATTTTGTGTCCTTATTGCATTTAGCTTTCTAACGCTAACGCTGTCTTGTGCTTTTTCAGTGCGCTCTGCGTTGGCTGCGCCGCAGCTTAGCTTAATCCGCGATAGTGAAATTGAAGCGTTTTTAAAAGAATGGAGCGCTGATGTCATTGCCGCAACAGGACTTGCGCCCAACAGTATTAATATTATTCTGGTCAATAGTGACGATATTAACGCCTTCGTTGCGGGCGGGCCGAATATATTTCTTTATACGGGGCTACTTTTACGCTCCGAATCCCCCGAAGAAGTGATTGGCGTTATCGCCCATGAGCTTGGCCATATTGTCGGCGGGCATTTATCGCGCTCACGCGCAGCCATGGAAAACGCATCTTATGAAACCATGCTCGGCACGATACTCGGCGTTGGTGCGGCGATTTTAAGCGGGCATGGTGAAGCCATTACAGCTGTAAGCGGCGCGGCACAAAATTATGCGCTCAGTAAGTATTTGGCACATAGCCGCGTACAGGAATCAAGCGCCGACCAAGCAGCTTTGGGGTATTTAGAAGGCGCTAAAATTGATGCGCAGGGGCTTGTGAGTTTTCTTAAAAAGCTGCAGGATAATGAATTGCTGCCCGAAACGCAGCAATCAGAATATTACCGTACCCACCCGATAACGCGTAACCGTATATCGGCGCTAACAACGCGTCTGGCACAAAGCGGGGTTAAGCCTGTGCAGCCAAATTTGCATTGGAAAGACCAACATAACCGGATGAAGGCGAAACTCCTCGGCTTTCTTTCCCCGCAGCAGGTTAGCTGGACATATGATGACCATGACAATACTATCCCTGCGGTCATGGCTTATGCGGTTGCGGCCTATCAAAATAGTGATGAGAAAAAGGCCGTGCGCAAGGTGGAAGCGCTTGTCGGTTTAGAGCCTGATAACCCGTATTACCATGAACTTGCTGGGCAAATATATGCTGATTTTGGGCGTTTGGAAGAGTCGCGCGCCGCTTACGCAAAGGCGTATAAACTTCGCCCGAAAGATGGGCTTATTGCGATAGCTTATGCGCATATATTAATTGTGAATGACCAAAGCGGCGCTTCTGACCTTAAAGAGGCGATTAAGCTGCTGAGAGGGGCGATTGCCTCTGAGCCGCGCTCAACGCGCTTATATAGGCTTTTGGCAACCGCTTACGGGAAATTAAAGAACGACCCCTTGGCGAAGCTTTATTTAGCCGAAGAAGCTTACCTTAAACGCAATGCACCCGAAACGGGGCGCTTAGCTAGTTTAGCGATTCGTGGTTTAGCGGAAAATTCACAAGAATGGCATCGCGCAAAAGACTTAATCTTCTATGCAGAGCAGCATAAGGCCGCGAAAAAGCGCTGATTTTGGTGCGTTCTATACTATCTGTTAGCATTCTAACCTTTTGTAATCTATTGGTTTTGTTCTGGTTTCGCAGGGCTATAGGCGTTTTTTTATTCGCCCTCTAGTGCAACCCATATTTTTGTGATAAAATTCTAATATACAAAAAACATTACGAGTATATTTTTAGGAGTACGTTCCATGTCGCGTAGAGGCTATTGGGTTGAATGTATGCCCTTATGGGAGCAGGCAAATGAGAATGCGTCGCCAGATATGTATCGGGCTAGCGTACCGGCTTTGCCTGAAATGATAGAGCGCGCACCAAGTGCTTCATTGGCTATACAAAAACTAAGAGACAGACTAAAAGAGCTTAAAAAAGCGCATGAAGATAAAGGGCGCGTCGCATTACCGCGCCTTGAAAATCCGGTGCGTCCGCCCAAAAGACCTGATACGGTTCGTGGCTGGATGTCTGTTTATATTGAAATGCAAGATTAGAACGCTCTGATTATTTAGGGCGTTTTTTTGTGGCCTGCTTATGGTGCGCCGCCTGCGAATGGTTTAGAGGGGGGTGTTAATATCCTTGGATATCACCGTGACCTTCATGGTTTATCTGTGCTAAACTTCGTTACGAATCAATGTTTTACCATGCAGAATTAGAAAATTTTATTGCGCAGGAAAACATCATAATAATATTATAAATCAGGGGAATAACATGTCACAAATCTCTATCAAAACTCCGTTGCCGGGGCCGAAAGCAAAGGCGATTATTGATCAAGATCATCAATATTTGTCAACCTCACGTTATCAAATGTATCCGTTTGTACTTGCGGGCGGTAAAGGCTGCTATGTCGAAGATGTTGACGGTAATGTTTTTATGGATATGCATGCAGGCATTGCAGTGACATCGACGGGGCATAACCACCCTGAAGTCAATGCAGCGATTGAGGCGCAAACGAAACGCTACCTGCATAATTGTGGCAATGTGTTTTATAATGATTCGCAAGGCCGATACGCGCAGCGTTTAGCGGAAGTCACACCGATACATAATTCTGAACAAAACCGTGTTTTCTTTTGTAATACAGGGGCGGAAGCATGGGATGGCGCGGTCAAGCTTGCGCGTTATGCGACAGGCCGCCAAAATGTGATCTGTTTTTATAATGGCTTTCACGGGCGCACATTAGGCGGTATTTCAGCAAATAGCTCTAAGGTCGTGCAGCGTCGCGGCTTTGGCCCTTTATTGCCAGGGATGCATTTTTCCTACTTCCCGCGTGAATTTGAATGCCCTTCAAACCCGCCATATCCAACAAGCGTTGAAGGCTGTTTGGAATATTTAGAAGAAGTCTTGTTCAAAAAAGTGGTCTCGCCTGATGAAGTAGCGGCGATTGCGTTCGAACCTGTGCAAGGCGAAGGCGGTTATATTGTGCCGCCAAAAGCCTTTATTGAAGGGTTGCGCCGTATTTGTGATAAGCATGGCATATTAATGATCGCAGATGAAGTGCAATGTGGCATGGGACGTACAGGCAAAATCTTTGCGATGGAACATTTTGATGTAAAAGCTGACATTGTGACGACAGCAAAGGGCATTGCGAGCGGGATGCCGATTGCAGCTTTTGTGGCTTCGGATAAAGTTATGGCGTGGCCAGAGGGGGCGCATGGTTCTACATATGGCGGCAACCCAGTGGCTGTTGCGGCGGCTGAAAAAACGATGGATTTATTACAAAGCAGCCTTTGTGCAAACGCCAAAGATGTTGGTGCATATTTCATGGATAAATTAAAGGTGCTGAAAGATAAATATGGCGAAGCGATCGGTGATGTCCGTGGCCTTGGGTTGATGATTGGCGTTGAGTTTGTTAAGCGCGATAATGGGCGCGTCGTCCATGATGGCGCGTTGCGTGATGCGGTGATTCAACAATCTTTCAAGCATGGTTTGTTGACCCTTGCTTGCGGTAATTCGACACTGCGCTTTTGTCCACCTTTGGTGATCACTAAGGAGGAAGTTGATATCGTTGTTGATATCATGGATGCTGTGTTTAGTGAGGTCATCTAACTTGTTATCTTGTTATTCTAGGGGTGGGGCTTTGCGCCGTCATTCTTAGTAGATGAAGCAGACGAAAATATAAAAAAAGCGCCGCTTGATAAGCGGCGCTTTTCTGTATTCGAATAGATTCTATGCGTAGAACTTACTCGGCGGCAAGGGTTTCACCGCCACTACCCTTTTTTTCTGCTTGTTCCGTATCAATCCAGCCAATATTGCCATCTTCACGGCGATAAACCATGCTGATTGAATCATTGCTCAAGTTACGGAACAGCCATGCTGGCTGGCCTGATAAATCCATGCGCATCACGGCTTCAGAAACAGAAAGTTTCTGAATGTTTGTGCTCATTTGCGCAATGATTAAAGGCTCTTCCGGCGCTTGATTATCTTGCTCATGGTCTTCATTTTCATTGACCGTGATGACGTAGTCTTGCGCTTTCAAAGCTTCGTTTTCAGGCGAATCTTCGATACGCTGACGGTGGTCACGCAGGCGGCGTTTGTAACGGCGCATTTGCTTTGCAATTTTCTCTGCGGCGTTATCAAAGGCCTTATAGGCTTCTTGCTCTGTTGCATATGCTTCGACATCGATATCGCGTCCAATGCCAAGCTTGATATGCGCTTTAATTGATGAGTTTCCTTCTGGTGATAAGGTTACCGAACCTGTAATGGCGCGGTTAAAGAACTTCGTGTTGAGCTCTTCTATTTTGTCATTAATATGCGTGCGAAGAGAATCGCCGATATTTATTTGTTTGCCTTGAATGTTAAGATTCATAATAGACTTGCCTATTGTTGTTTTAGGAAAAATTGACGTAGTTACCCTCATATTATCATGGATTTATTACTGATATATGAATTTTCTTGGCCAAATTTGCATTTTTTTTGCTAATTAATTATCATAAGAGCATGGTTTTTTCTTGCAAGAAAGTATAGTATACGTTTAGTATTTGTGGCATCAAATAATCTTTGGGTAGAGTTTTGCTGTAACGTTTAAGCTGGTATATTAGAAACGTGCAATTTAATTTTAATCTTATATTAGTGGTTTATTGATACAATTTTATATTATTTCTCGATTGTTTTGTTGAAGAGGTTTAATACGGGGGTGGCTTTTTAAAAGCTAGATTTATATGGATATTCAAGAAATTGAAAAGAACGCAGAAGTCGCAGTAGGGCTTCTTAAGGCCTTATCAAACGAGCGCAGGTTAATTATTATGTGCGCCTTATATAAGGGCGAGAAATGTGTTGGTCAGTTAGAAGAGATTGTCGGGCTTTCGCAATCTGCTTTGTCTCAGCACTTGGCGCGTTTGCGCCGTGACCGCCTTGTGGTGACACGACGTGATGCGCAAACTATTTATTATCGTTTAGATGATAAAGCGGTCAAAGCGGTTCTTAAATGCTTATATGATATTTATGCGCCGCAAGGTGAGCTTGAATATTATGAGGTGGCGGGAGACCTCGCGGCATCAGGGACGGGCGCTTAAGGCTTTTAGAAAATAAATGATTTATGTTTTAGGCGCTTAAAATATCTAAGCGCCTAAATTATTATATATGGCTTAAATCTTTTTCAATGTGTTTCCATACAGTATCAGCCGTGATGGCGTTAATGTCATTGGTGACAAATTTTTCGACGTTATGGCCTAATGGCGCATGTTTATTCGGGTCAGAACCTTGGGTGCTGAATAGCACATAACAAGGGCAGCCCGTGACGCTTATAATATGGGCTGGGCCGGTATCATTGGTGATACATAGCTTAGCGTCCTTACCAAGCGCGCCGATTTGGTTAATGGTCGTTTTATCGGTGAGGTCAATCGCTTCAGCGCAAGCGGCTTTGATCTCGGCATTAATCGCCGCTTCGCTTTTTGTGCCAATCAGCACGGGCTGAATATCATGCTCAACGAGGTGTTTGGCGATTGCGGCAAAGTTTTGTGCAGGCCAGCGTTTTTCTGGGCGGGTTGGCGCGCATCCTGCGACGATCAGGGCATAAGGCGCATCAAGGGCAAAGGCGCTAATATCATCTCGCATCCAATCAAGCTGATCAATCTCAACGTCGTGAATGCCAGCAAGGGCAAGTGTTTGGCTGTGCCCATCAAAGGCAGGGCCTTTTGTGCGTTCAGCTGAGGCATTGTAATGTGAACCTGCCTTGACTGTGCCAACCCATTCAGGGCGGTTCGCTGCGCGCAGCAATTTAAAATATATGCGGCTGCGATCATTATTTTGCAAATCATAAACGCGTGTAAATCCAGATCTGTTCAGACGGCGCGAAAGCTTGCTCCAGCCCATAATATTGAACCATTTGGGTTTTTCATCAACCCATATTTCATCGAAATAGCCGCAATCTTTGCCAAATTTAGCAAAGGATTTTGTGGTGAGCAGAGTGATTTTTGCGGTTTTATGGTGGGCGCGTATCGCTTTCATTGGTCCTAATGCTTGGATGAAGTCACCAAGCGCAGAGAGTTTTATTACTAATATATGTTCATTTTTATCCATGTTAGCAGTGCTTTTCTCTCTTGGCTAATATGCAGGCCAATGCGCCTTCAGGCCGCGTTATGCAAGGGTGCTTTAGGTGCGCCGTTATTCTTTGCGCCGCTTTTGCTTTGGTTTAACGCTAAAAGTTCAGCATAAACGGCTAACGTTTTTTCGGTCATGATTTCTTTGGTGAAGTTTTGCATGACATGCGCCATAGCACGCGTCGCAAGCACAGCGCGCTGCGAATTGTTTAGCGATAGCGCTTCTTTAATTGCGTTGGCAAGGGCGTGCGGATCAGCAGGCGGGATCAGCCAGCCTGTTTCTCCGCGCAAGATGGTTTCTTGTGCGCCGCCATGATCTGTCCCGATTATTGGCCTGCCCATGGCTTGCGCCTCAACAGGAATGCGGCCAAAACCTTCAGGGTCAGTCGATGCTGAGACAACAACAGTGGAAAGCATATAAGCGGCGGGCATGTCGTTACAATGGTCAACAATGCGGATTTGCGTTGAAAGGCCTTTTTCTTCCATAAGCTGTTCTAATTCTTTGCGGTATTCGGTGCGCCCTTGGTCGGAGCCGATAAGCACGGCATAAACGTCTTTATTTTTTATTTCTGCCATAGCTTCGATAAGGACGCTTTGCCCTTTCCATCGCGTTAAACGCCCAGGGAGCAAAATAACTGACGCGCTTTCGGGGATGCGCCATGTTTTATTCAGGGTAATCATACGCTCGGGCGAGACGACAGTGGGGTGAAACCTCTCTATCGGGATGCCGCGATGGATAAGACGCATTGTATTATCGCTCAGGCCATAGCCATCTTTGAGATAATTTTCAACATGGCGTGAAATCGCGATAACGCGCTCACCTTTTGCCATGGCGGAGTTATAAAATTGTTTTAGTTTTGATTTGTAATTATAAGGGGCGTGGCATGTTGTCATATAGCGGGCATTTGTGCCTTTACAGGCTTTATAGGCGCTCCATGCGGGCGCGCGCGAACGGACATGAACAATGTCCACATTATGCTGTTTGATCAGTTTTTTGATGCGGTTAATGTTCTGCCATAAGGTTAGCGGATTTTTTGAATGTACGGGCAGGTTAATATGCACCGCGCCATTGCGCGTAATTTCATGGATGCGGTTACCGCCATGAGACACAACAATCGCTTTACCGCCAGCGCCTTGGATGGCGTTTGCAACGTCAATGCAGCCTTGTTCTGCACCGCCAGGTCCAAGCTCTGGAATGATTTGCAGAATCACAGGCTGATGCTGTGGGCTGGTAACGGCAGTTTCTTTTACGGGTAATGCGTTCGTCATGTGTATCAGCGTCTTTGTATTTTAAATTTCTCAGTTTTTTGTTTATAGTATCTGGTGTTTCGCGCTCGCGCAGATTAATTTATACCATAAACAGGACATATATAACATGAGCCATCAACAAATTACCAACGCAAAAGGCCAGAAGATTGCCTATTTTTACCATCAAGGTGAAAAAGCCCTACCGACTTTGATTTTTTGTGGTGGTTTCAAATCCGACATGATGGGCAGCAAAGCAACGTATTTAGAAACGCAAGCCAAGGCGCGCGGCCAAAGTTATATACGTTTTGATTATACAGGGCATGGCTTTTCTGATGGCGCTTTTGTTGATGGCTGCATCGGGGATTGGTGCGCTGATGCGCTGTGTATTATTGACGAAGTCGCCAAAGGTGACATATTGCTTGCTGGCTCATCAATGGGCGGGTGGATTAGCCTGCTTTGTGCAATAAAGCGTCCTGCGCGTATTAAAGCAGTACTCGGCATTGCTGCCGCGCCTGATTTTACCCGTAATTTGTTAGACCATTTTAGCGCCGCACAGAAAGAAGAGCTGGCGAAAACAGGGCAAGTTTCCCTGCCGAATGATTATTCAGATGAGCCGTATATTTTTACCCAAAGGCTGATTGATGATGGCGCAGAGAACTTTGTTTTTCATGGTGATGCTAAGGTGGATATTGCCTGCCCCGTTTATTTAGTGCAAGGCATGGTCGATAAAGAAGTCACATGGCAAACGGCGTTGCAAATCAGCGCCCAGATCATCAGCGAAAATGTGATTGTTGAATTAATAAAAGATGGCGGGCATAGCGTGTCACGCCCCGAAGATCTCGCCCGTTTAGATAGCGCGGTCGTTCATTTAAACGCCGCTATTGCTGCATAATATTTTCTTCGCATTACGCCGTAAATCTACTCGCCGCTATTATATTGCTGGCTTGTGTTTTCGTGTAATTTACCGCCACTAAAGCGCGACGCCAAATTTTCTTTATTCAGCCATTTTTTAGGGGCTTTAGGAATATCGTTTAGATATTGTCTGAATGGGCCCCTATTTTGCTGTTTACATTGTATGACGTATAGTACCGCAGGCCCGGAAATAAGGGCGCAATATATCACCATATGGGTTTTCATCAAAAAAGACACAAGGGAGCGTGCGCTACTTTCGGCGAATGTTTCTTTTATTGTGTAGAATAAAGGCGGTATATAATTGTAAATATGATAGCCCAGAGACGTAAACGCAAAGTCTTGTCCGTGGGTGACGTAATAATCATGCGCGATAACAGCTGTTATCGGCAGTAATGCAAAAAATAGATAAACTGTAAATTTCATTGTATATACTCTTCAAATGGCCCCTCGAAAAGTTTATAACATACTAATATAACATAACACTAATGTATTAAATTATACTTAAAGCTTTGGGCGCAGAAGAGCGACAATAATAAAGCCGCCCCCATGACCAGAAAGCCAAATTTACACTTGCCTTTGGTGAAAAGAACCGCTAGCTTACCGGGTCAAACCATTCCTAATTCTATGCTGCGGAGATGTGGCCGAGTGGTTTATGGCGCTCGCCTGGAAAGCGTGTTGGGGGCAACCCCTCGCAGGTTCGAATCCTGTCATCTCCGCCATCTAGTCTTGATTACTACCACCCATAGAGAATATAGCTCCTTACGCCCCGCGTTTTGCAGGCTGTCGCGTATGTGTCTTGCTTGACCCCTCGACGAGAATCCGCGGTTTACCCTTAAATCTCATCATATTCTCATCTGTAAAAATGGCGGGAGGTTGATCGTTTTTTTGTATTTTTTTCAAATAAAACGATTTTGAGGAATTAAAACATATAAATAGTCTTACTAATACAATTCCGTATTGGCATAATTAATAAGAGGAGTATAGCACATGCCATACACTGATAAGGCTCTTGAAGTCATAATAATTAAACTGCGCCGAGAGTTTGTTTCTGGTCAAATATCTGAAGTCGATTTTTATAAGTTAAAGCCTTTATTTGAAGATATGTATACATCTTTAAAAGCATTCTTATCGTCGGTACAAGATGATTCATACGAACCAAGTGATTGCGCATCATATTTATCACAATATTTTGATACAATCCTTAAGTTGGATAAGTTGGTTTAGGTCAAGCAGAGCTTCTACCCCTGAAAAAAGGGATAGAAGCTATTGGCAAATAAAGTCAAAACTTTCATGAATGCAGCGGTTGACGTAGTTTTCGCTGTGCCCGCCTTCGTGAGCGATTTGCTTGATGGGGGTTCCGGCGAAATGTTCATCGCGCCAGATGGTACCGCGGACTATGCGTTTGAGTTGATCTGTTGGAATGTCGAATGGGCCATTTTGTGAACGTGCGGAACTTTTTATGATTACTGATCCCCTTTTGGCGCGGCTTGTTTTGAATGCTGTGTTTATTGCGATGGTTGGCGTTACGGCTGTGCCGAGAGATAATTCTGCGTGGGTTTTTATTTCTTCGCGGAGTTTTCCGGTGCTTATCTCTATGTCTAGATTATCGCTTTGAACGATGACTTTTTCGATGATTGTTTTTATGACACGGCTACGTACAGGTAAGAGGTTTTCTGTTAGCCAATAGGCGTGTTCTTGGGTTGTATTGGGAAATGCTTGTTGCCATTCTTTTGCATTGGTCAGCCATGCTTTTATCGCACCTGTAACTGTCTTCTCAATCTCATGCGCTGGGATACGGGCCATAATCCCTTTTGGATGGTCACGATATTGGATCAAGTTCTGGCTGAGGTAATAATAGTAACGTACGCCTTTTTTCGACGTGTATGTCGGACTGTAAATGACGCCATCGCAATCATAGAGTACGCCTTGTAATAACTTGCCGCTGGGTAGGGTTTTATTTGTAACGTCTGGGCCTTGTGCTTTTAAACGCTGCTGTACTTGTTCAAAAAGGCCGTCGTCAATAATGCCGTCATGCTGCCCGTCATATATTTTGTCCTTATGTTTGATTTTGCCAATATAAACGGGGTTAGACAGGATCTGATATAGATGACCGCGGCTATAGGCTTGTCCACCAGTTTTGCGACCGCTTCTGTTAATGCGGATTACGGTTCTATATTTGCGCTGAGCGAGGAGTTCTTTTAACGGCCTAACCGAGCCAAGCTTCAGATATTGTTCAAATATATATCTAACAGTTTGTTGCTGCTCTGGATGCGGTACAAGTTTTTTGTCAATTTTCTCATAGCCAAGTGGCGTCACGCCGCCCATCCACATGCCTTTCTTTTTGCTGGCGGCGATTTTGTCACGGATACGTTCACCCGTAACTTCACGTTCAAACTGAGCGAATGATAACAGTACGTTGAGCGTTAACCGCCCCATAGAAGTCGTTGTATTGAAACTCTGTGTCACGCTCACAAAGGTCACGCCATATTCGTCGAAAATTTCAACGAGCTTTGAAAAGTCCATCAAGCTACGTGTAAGGCGGTCAATTTTGTAAACGACAATGGTCTGCACTTTCCCTGCCTTAATATCCTCTAGCAGAGCCTTTAACGCCGGCCGTTCCATATTGCCGCCTGAATACCCACCATCATCATATTTTGTATTAACAAGTTTCCATCCTTCCGCGCGCTGACTAACTATATATGCCTCACAAGCCTCACGCTGGGCATCAAGTGAGTTGAAGTCTTGATCCAGCCCCTCTTCGGTGGATTTGCGTGTATATATCGCACAGTTTTTTGTTACAGTCTTCATGGTGACCATACATGCTTCCTTTGGCGCGGAAGTCGAGAGGAAAAGAGGGTATTGGTAAATTATTTGGTATAATTTATTTGAACTTATCTTCACCCTTTTTACAGTAATTTTCTACTAGTGGTAGCCATTTATCTTCATACCATAACCATTGGTTTTTTATAACTAGCTCTCCGTATTCTAGAGCCTTTTTATTCCTGTCGGCGGCGTTTTTCCATTTAGTTTTCCAAAATAGTTGATGTTGGTATGCCGAGAATTTGGAGTAGCCTTTAGATTTGATTTTCTCAACAATTTCTTTTTCCGTTCTTTTTTGTGGTTTGTAAGGTTTTATTATTTGTGGGGTAGCATGATCAGCTTCATCATTGTATTTGATTAGTTTATGTATTTCTGCTGCAGTTTTTGAGCTGCTTTCTAACCCATAATAAACGGTGGCTTGGAAGGCATTGTTATTTTTAAAGTCACTAGATTGAATGCTGTTGTAAATAGCTGATATTTTCTCTGGCAAGTCACTTTTTTCTAGTTCAACAAACTGATCTTTCTGAATGCTGACAAATTGTAAGGCTAAAGATAACTCCTTAGCAAGTGTCAGACTGTTTCCAAACCATTCTGTCATATATTTTTCAAAATTCACGCAACATGCTTGAAAGAGCCTTCCAAAACACTCTTCTCCTCCAGAGAAAAATGTGTGCTCTACGGCGTTTCGGATATCAATTATTTTTCTTAAGTTTTCTTTTACAGACTCGTCTTTTATCGGGCAGTCTTGTTTTTTTAATACGCCACTCAAAGTAACGGAGTTGCCATCATCTTGTATACTGGATCCTTTACATGATTGTTCCATTTTCTCATGCAGCAGATATGTCCATGCAATGTTTGCTAGTACACAAAATGATTCAGCCTTAAAAATAATGGCTGGGTTGTTAAAAATTTGTACTGAGCAAATCATCGCCTCTCGAGCACGAATTAGCCGAGCGTCTTTGTATGGGTTCAGTAGTGTTTTGGGGTCGTAAGAAGATTGTATTTTTATGTATTCGTTTACATTGGCTATCTTTGCAGGTTTTATTGTTGTGTCTTTATTAACTTCGGTTATGCGGGCCAGATTAATGGTGTGGCTTCTGCCTTGATTTACAATATGTACAATGTCCTGAGAAGCATATCCGTTTGCTAGAAGGCCTTTTACCAAGGGAGTCTCTGCACTTGTTAGGCTTCCACTTTTTGATCTTTTTCTATTCGGCTGTATATTCTGTAACATTGTCACTTCTTTTTATTATTATCGACGTTTGGTTTTATGGCTCAGGTTGATTTGTGTTGAGTTTATGTATAGTTAAAGTTGATGTGTGCTGTAAAGTAAAATAGGGTGTGAGCTGGAGCTTTATTATTTATGGGTTTTCTTCACCCCAAAAAACACCCAGCCATTCCATCGTGAACCTGTAATTTCTGACGCAATTGTCGACAGGCCCGAATATTCCTTATCTTGATACATAAAGCCGTTTGTTGTCACAGTGACGCTGTGGGGCTTGCCTTGCCAGTTGCGGATGAGTTTCATGCCGGGCTTTAGGGCGGCGTGGCCTTGGTCGAAATAGTTGGGGTTGCGCTTGTAAGCGGTAACAAGCTTGCTGAGGCGCTTTTTTTGATTGGGAGTGAGGCCACAGCCTTCTTGCGCGCTTTTTTTTGCGGCGAGGCTACGTTCTAACATGGCACGCCCGATCCAGCGGTGCGGGGTGATGTGCCATGCCTCGGCCCATTGTTGCCTTAACGCGGCGATTGGTAAGTTTTCTTGCATGTGACGCTCCTTATCTGTGCATTACATACATGCTTACTTGCGCTGAGAAGTCGAGCTTAATGTTCTGTGCTTCCGCTGGTGATGAATTATTGCTGCGTGTATAACGCATCCTTTAAGTATCGGGCATTATGTGTAAATTCTTCTAACGTCATTTTATTGCGCATATTGTCCGGGATCGGGTCGTCACCAATGTTAAAGACGCGTGGCAATATGAAGTCAGTCTCGTTCATGTGATATGCACCATATGAGCGCGTTGGGCTTTTTTGCATATCCCAAAACTCACCTGTACGTAGTGGGTAGAGCCAGACGCCGCCTTCACCTGTTTCGCCGAAATGCGTTTCATACGCGCCTTGAAGATATTGATAAGCGAAGCTATAACCGCCGATCGATGTCAGTGTCTCTATGAGCTGCTCTCGGCACTCATATCTGTGGTGCAAGGCTTCGCCTTTTTTGCGGTGGTAGGTTTGGTCATGCGGTAATGCCCACGTTTCATCGTGCAGGGCAATAGCAGGTAAGTTGACGAGCGCCCAGTCTTCATTCTTGGCGAGTAAATGGGCGGTGAGGTCATCTTCATGCAGGCGCTGCATGACAAGTATGATTGCGCCAGTCTTTTTGCTGTTGAGGCGCTGTAAGACGTTTTCATCAAATTGATTATGCAGCGCCGTACGCGTGGATATGTTACGTACGTCACTGGTGCTGATGGGATCATCAACGATAATAATGTCAGAGCCAAGGCCTGCCAAACGCCCCATAAGCGGCATGTACTTACGCCCGCCGCCATGGCTTGTTTTTAGCTGTGCGCTGCTTTCTTGGATGATTGTCGACGGAAAGAGGGAGCGATAGCGCCGAGACGCCATGAGGTTAACACAGCTATCTTCTAGCTCGCGGCCGAGCGCCCTGCTGTTATGCAGGTATAAAAGGTTCTTGCTTGGGTTGCGCCCTAATATCCACGCGGGCAATGCCACGCTTGCACAATGGGATTTGAGCATGCGTGGCGGCATATTGATGATCAACCGTTTGCATTCACCGCTTTCAACTTTGCTGAGGTGGTAAGCCATGACATCAATATGCCAGTTATGCTGGTAGTCAGCGAAAGGGTTAAGTTCGTTAAATGCGAAACTAATGAAGCTGGCGAAGTCGTGACGTAGAATTGTTTTGTAATCATCAGCTATCATCGTTAAATCCCCCTTCATCCGTGAATCTTTTTTTGAATTCTGAAATGATTTTGTGGTCTTCGGGCAAAATTTCAAAATCTGGCGCATCATCCATAGTTTTCATAAAGGGCAAAGCAAGCTTAATCATCTTGTGATCACCCTGTGCTGCGCCGCGGGCGATTTGCTCAAGTATTAACTGGCGGTTACTCTTTGTTTGTTTTTGGCCATCTATGGTTACGATGTGCTCTGTGCTGAATACGGCCTTAATTTCATCATCAAAAGTGGTCTTTTTCTTTTTTGGGCGACCGCTGGGGTTGCCGGACAGGCCAGCTTTGAATTGATGCTCCTCTGGTGGGCGGTTATTACGTCGCCCATCGCGGCTTTTTTTATTCCTCATTATTTGACCCTCTTTGTTGCATGATTTGCGCGAAGCTTTTATTGCTTGCTGCGTGGATAGCGTCTTTTCCAGTGAGCTCTTGCCAGCGGCGAATGGTGACATCGCAATATTTAGGTTCAAGCTCGATTATCCGTGCACAGCGCCCAGACATTTCTGCGGCGATAAGTGTGCTGCCAGAGCCGCCGAAAGGATCTAAGACTATGCCGCCGCGTTTTGTGCAGTCCATAATAGCGTCAGCGACCATTGCTGCGGGCTTGACGGTAGGATGCATCTCAAGCTCCCCTGTATGGCCAAAGCAATTAACGCCGGGGTAGTCCCAAACATTACTGCGATACCTGCCGCTTTTGCCCAGAAGAACATTGTTTGTGTGCGGCGCTGTGCCTTTTTTAAATACAGGAACAAACTCATGTTTGCTGCGATATAGTGCACCCATGCCTGCATTTGACTTGTTCCAAATGCATATGTTTTTAAGCTCTTTATATTGGCCTTCGGCGGCGCTAATCATTGTGTAAATGTTGCGCCAATCAATGCATATATAATGCAGTGAACCATCTTCGCTATATTCAATTAAGCGTTTGATAGTGACGGCCAAGAATTGTTCAAATTCCTCATCTGACATTTCGCCGCTAGCCATAGCAAATTCATCGTGTTGGATTTTGCCATTGCCGCAAATATGCCCTGATACGTGACAGTTATATGGCGGGTCAGTAAACACCGCGTCTGCTGTTTTATCACCCATGACAGCTTGATAACTAGATGTTTCAAGCGCGTCACCACAATACATTTTATGATCGCCCATGATCCAGAGGTCACCGCTTTTGGTGATATGGTGTTCTTCTGTTTGAGGTATATGGTCAGCCTGATCATCCTCTGCAGGGGCTTCACCGCCAATAATGATGTCGAGCTGACCTGTTGAAATGCCGGTGACTTCGAGGTTGAATTCAAGATCCATACCATCAAGTTCTTGCAGCTCAATGCGCAACAGATCAATGTCATGCTCGGTGTTGAGGTTAAGCTGATTATCCGCTATGCGATATGCTTTGATCTCAGCATCGGAGAGCGTATCGATCAAAATAACAGGAACCTGTAATAATGCCATTTGTTTTGCTGCAGCAAAGCGGCCATGTCCTGCAATGATTTCATATTTATCATTAACAATAATCG
>MDTB01007067.1_pt1 | contig 40583 bp, 46 predicted proteins | sample 811161 | NCBI WGS metagenome assembly MDTB01 (sample SAMN05326650, study PRJNA326480) | marine metagenome | isolation source: seawater | place: Mediterranean Sea | collected 2009 | reverse complement strand
AGGACATGTATCAGTTGTTGCAGATCGTAACAACGATAAAAAAGTCTTTGTGAGAGCCCGTAATAAGATGTCCTTGTTATACTTTTGGGACCACAAAGTAATTCAGAAGAAAGATGCTGATTACAAGTACCGCGTGCATATAAACAAGACAGAGTTTGCACAGTACCTGTATGATTATATTGGCAAGCTAGAATATGACAACTTTAAGGGTCATCTGCTGCAGTCAGGTGTAAGTACCGACGAGTATAAAGTTTATACTGACGTGTACAACGCTGGATTAGGTTTTGAAGATGTCAACTGAAGCAGCCCTATGGCAGCTCGTCAAGAAAAACATTAATGGTCACCTGGTCCGAGTTGAGAACACAGCAGGATCAGGTACACCAGACGTGCATGCCTGTCATGAGTGTTTTGAAACATGGATAGAGCTTAAATTAGCAAAGGGTAATTGGCTGCATTTTAGATCAAGCCAACTAGCTTTCTTTGCTAAGCGTTGCTTGCAAGAAGGCGGTGCAGTAAAAGTACTGTGGCGCAAGCAAGATGATATTTGTGTAACTGATGCAAGAAAAATTATGGCTGTGATTGACACAGCAGTTGCTAATAAAGATGGCAGCGTAAAAATTCCGATTGCAAATATTTCTCACCGAAAATTTTCTAAACCGTGGCAGTGGTCTGCAATTTCGGAAAAAGTCTATGTTTAGTTTACAGATTGCCAATAGCATAATATGATCAATATCAGAAAGGAGAATGCTATATGAGTAGCAAAGTTTATGTAGTGCAAGAGGCGTCAGGTCGTAACCTGCTGCCGGCACAAGACTTCGGCATAATTGAAGTGCTGCTACCACCAGGAAACGTTGCATTCAGTAGCAGTCCTACAGTCAGGCGTTTACGTCAAGGCTTAAGGAATTTTTCTGATAATGATTACCTATTACTTATGGGTGATCCAGCTGCAATAGCTATGGCTGGTGCTATAGCTTCTGAATCTAACCGCGGACGTATTAAATTACTGAAGTGGGATAGACAAGAGCAGCACTACTTTGTAGTGGACGTTGATATAAATGGAGGAACAGTATGATAGATAAGTTAGAAGTAAATGACGACGACTTGAAGATGATCAGTGCACTTGCCAACAAGCAGGTCTCACTTGAAAATCAAATCAAGTTGCAAGAAGATATTTTGAAAGGCATCAAAGAAGAGCACAAGCAAGTAAGCCAGGTAGATATTCCTGAGGCGCTAGCTGAAGCTGGTCTTTCAGAATTCAAATTAGCCGATGGTACCAAGGTTACAGTACAGCAATTTTATTCTGCATCGATACCTAAAGATAAGGTTGATGAAGCAATGCAATGGCTGCGTGACAATGGCCACGGTGATCTGATTAAGAATACAATATCTGTTGCATTCGGTAAAGGTGAGGATACACTTGCTACCGATCTTAAAAAATACTTAGGTGCTAACGGTAATTCTTATGAAGATAAAACAGGTGTGCACCCGCAAACGCTTCGTGCTTTTGCTCGTGAACAAATCGAAGCTGGCCAGAACCTGCCCCTGGACACGCTCGGTATTTATATAGGGCAGAAAACCGTCATAAAGGAGGGTTAATATCATGGCTCGTGATATACAACAGAAAAAAGAGCAGCTTCCTACAGTAATTAATTTTGCTGGGGATGCCTCTGACGGTATTGGCGAATTGTCTGCACAAGACTTAGCCATACCATACCTTGTGGTGCTTCAAAAGATGTCACCGCAAACCGACACGCTGGATGTAAAGGCAGGTCAAATATTTAACACTGTTACAGAGAAAGCAGCTAATGAATTAGTTGTTATTCCATGTGCATACACACGAAACTTTGTTGAGTGGGTACCACGTGATAATGGTGGTGGACTCGTAGGAGTACACAACATAAATAGTTTGCCTGAACACAGTCGGATAGACAAGAGACTAGTCACAAAGACTGGTAACATTCTTGTTGAGACAGCAAACCACTTTGTTATTACAGTCGATGGCAATAACATTGATCGCGGCTTGATCTGCATGACAAGCACGCAGCTTAAGAAGAACAGGCGTTGGAATAGCTTAATGGCCGGTATCAGAATGACTGATGCTAATGGTCAGCTGTTTAGTCCAGCCCGATACAGTCACATGTATACCCTTAAAACTATGCAAGAAAAGAACGATCAAGGTTCTTGGTATGGTTGGGATATATCCTTGAAAGAACAAGTCTCGGATATTAGTTTATACACGTTGGCAAAAGACTTTGCGGCACAGGTTAAGGACGGCGCAGTTACCGCTGGGCCTCCGCCTAGTGACGAAGCACAAAGTCCTGTATCCGACGACTTCTAGTAAGGGAGTGGGGAGGGCTTGTGCTCTCCCCACGCGGATATGATGATACACATAAAATTTAAAGAATTGTTTATGGGTTTAGATAGAGCCCATGGTAGTTATGAAATCAGTGGTAGCAGCAGAGCTGACGGCAAAAAACAAGGCCGCGCTAAGACTGTGAGAGAGGACGTGACCGATGAAAAGTGGAAAGCCCACTGTGAAGGCAAGCACGGTCTTGGCATCATTCCTATTAATGATGATAGTGTATGTCGGTTTGGTGCTATTGACGTCGACGAATACGACGGGCTTGACTATAATGCAATCAATAAAAAACTCCATGACTTGGGATTCCCGCTATGGCCCTGTCAAAGTAAGTCCGGTGGAATCCACCTGTACCTTTTCACAAAAGAATGGGTTAGCGCTGATACACTGCAAAATAAACTCAGAGATATGGCAGCAGCCCTTGGGTTCGGGGGATCAGAAATTTTCCCCAAGCAAACGCAGATCCTCGCAGATAGAGGTGACGTCGGTCAGTGGATAAACATGCCGTACTTTGGTAAGTCTCGCTGGTGTAACAACATGAACCCTGAAGATTTTGTTACTGCTGCTTTAGATAAAAGACTTACAGAAAAAGATCTTAATGATTTAAAAATAAAAATGCCTGAGTCAGATTTTGACGACGGTCCACCTTGTTTGCAGCACCTATCAGGGCAAGGGTTTCCTGCTGGTACTCGCAACAACGGCTTGTTTAATGTTGCTGTGTACTGTCGCAAGCGAGATCCTGACAACTGGCAACGAGACATGGAAGGCTTTAACACAAAATTAATGGATCCTCCTTTGTCTAGCTCTGAGGTTCAAGGTGTTATTAAATCGGCAAGCAGAAAAGATTATCAATTCACCTGCAGCAAGGCACCAATAGCTCCCTATTGTAATGCTGCCGTGTGTAAACTTCGTAAGTTTGGTATTGATGGCAGCAATGATTTGCCTGCTATACACTCGCTTACTAAGTTTAATACGTCACCGCCTATATGGTTTTTAGATGTAGACGGTGGCGGCAGATTAGAATTAGAAACCGACGACTTACAAAACCAGCGGCGGTTTCAGCGCAAGTGTATGGAAAAATTAAATACCATGCCTAACAAGATGAATGATAATGCTTGGACTAAGCTGATTAATCATTTGCTTGAAAACCTCACAGTGGTAGAAGCCCCTGTTGATGCCAGTCCTATTGGCCAGCTTATGGAGCACATAGAAAGGTTTTGTAATGGACGTGTACAAGCTAAGAACAGAGATGAACTGCTACTTGGTAAACCATGGACTGATGAGGGACGACATTATTTTAGGGTTGCTGATCTTATGGCTTACCTTGATCGAATGCATTTCAGAGATTACCGCGTACACCAAGTCACCGCTGTATTAAAAGGTCAGCAAGCTGAGCACCACTTTTTTAATTGTAAAGGTAAAGGCGTAAACTGCTGGTCTATGCCAGCTTTTGATAGTCATGAAGAAGACTTTAAAACGCCTGACATAAAAGGTAAAGATGACTTGTTCTAGTTGGAACATTGTCTTCGGTCCACCAGGCACTGGTAAGACAACCTTTGGTATGCAGTTTATAGAAGACCAGATTAACAGGGGCCTTGATCCTAGTCGCATTGGCTACATAGCATTTACAAGACGTGCTGCTAATGAAGCAAGAGAACGAGCTCAAGAAAAGTTTAATCTAAGTGACGACGATCTAAATTACTTTAGGACTATCCATAGCCTGTGCTTCATGCAGCTAGGTATTAACCCTAGTCATATGATGCAAAAGCAGCATTGGACAGAGCTTGGCGATCTAATTGGCGTTGAGACATCAGGCATGGGTGGTATGAATGAAGATGCATACAACATGTCTATGCCTACAGGCGACAGGTTATTCTTCTTAGAAAACCTATCTCGTATAACAAGGTCTTCACTAAGAGAAGTCTATGAGCAGACAGTTGACGATGACATAAGCTATGATCAGCTAGTAATAGCTGCTAAGACTTTAACTGAATACAAGAAAAATAGAAAGCTATTAGACTTTACTGACTTATTAGACAAGTGGCTGATTGACGGGTTTACACCAAAGCTAGACGCTTTGTTTGTTGACGAAGCACAGGACTTATCTAAGCTGCAGTGGGATGTAGTTCATAAGATTAGCCGTGATGTTCCACTTAAGTATGCAGCAGGTGATGACGATCAGGCTATCTATCGGTGGGCAGGCGCAGCCGTTGAAGAGTTTATTAATTTACCTGGTACAAAGAAGGTACTCTCTCATTCATATCGTATACCTGAGGCTGTACATACCATGGCTACCTCATTGCTAGATAACATAGGTCACAGGCAAGAAAAAGAATTTACACACAACGGTAGCACCGGTTATGTAAACTATCATTTTAGCCCTGACGACTTAGACCTTAGCACTGGATCATGGTTGTTGCTAGCTCGTAACGGTTATATGCTACGTGAGTATGAACGTATCTGCGAGCAGAATGGCTATCCGTACGAGAGCCCTAGCCGTAAGCCTCTCGAGTCTGCTGCACTTAGAGCAGTTAAAGACTGGACTCAGCTTTGCAAAGGCGAGACACTGGTTGGTAAGCAGCTTAAAAATGTTCGTCGGTTTCATGGGTTCTCCTTAAAAATAGATGACGAACGTATTTATGCTTTGTCAGATCTACCAGTAGAAGATGGGCCATGGTTCGAGGTCTTTCATAAGATCAGCCCGACACTGCGAGAATATTTTTTAGCAGCAAGAAGACAAGGTGAAAGCCTGTCTAAACCAAGAATAAAGATTAACACTATCCATGGAGTTAAGGGAGGAGAGGCAGATCATGTAGCCGTTATGTTAGATATGGCAGCACGATCTCATAGATACATGCAGATGTTTCCTGATGACGAACATCGTGTGTTCTATGTAGCAGCAACACGAGCAAAGAGCGGATTAAATATAATTCAGCCACAATCTCGACTCTTCTTCGAAATGTGACCTCATAGGATGACCACAGAGAGCGGAGAAAAGCATGACCCATAGTAACATATACCCATTTAAGACCCGTCCTTACGCGCATCAGAGGGAAGCCTGGGAGCTTTCACGTGATAAAGATGAGTTTGCTTTGTTTATGGATATGGGAACAGGGAAGTCTAAGGTAATTATAGACAACATTGCCTACCTGTATGACAGAGGGCGAATAGATTCCGCTTTAATAATTGCACCCAAGGGTACTTATCAAAACTGGACGCGCAATGAAATACCTACGCACCTGCCAGATCACATAGTAGTTAAGACTGCAGCCTGGTCTGCTTCTCCGCGTAAGGAAGAAAAGAAAGATCTTGAAAATATATTGTTTTCTTTAACAGATCTTAGAGTATTGGTAATGAACATTGAAGCCTTTAGTACCACTAAAGGAGTTAAGTTCGCCGAACAGTTTATACGCTGCGCTGGTAATACAATGATGGTTGTTGACGAGTCTACTACAATTAAAAATCCAAAAGCTAAAAGAACCAAAGCTGTTATTAAGACAGGTATACAAGCAAAGTACAGAAGGATACTAACAGGCGAGCCGGTCACTCGTAGTCCACTAGATCTTTATGCCCAGTTCCAGTTCTTAAACCCTGTATGCTTAGGCTTCAGCAGCTTCTATACTTTTAGAAATAGATATGCAATCATGATTGATATGAAAGCTGGTACCAGGTCTTTTAAAAAGATTGTAGGGTTTCAAAGACTAGAAGAGCTTGGCGAGCAGATCAAGCCGTTTAGCTATAGAATTAAAAAAGAAGATTGTCTAGACCTTCCGCCAAAGACATACGTGTATCGCGAAGTAGAGCTATCACCAGAACAAAAGAAGGTTTATAAATCTATTTCTGATGTAGCAGTCGCGGTACTAGACGGCAAGGTATTATCTGTTGACACGGTGCTAACTCAAATGCTTAGGCTGCACCAGGTTACTTGTGGTCACTATACCTCTGATGAAGGCGACGTAGTTAAAGTACCAAACAACAGAATTACCGAGCTAATGCAGGTTTTAGAAGAATCATCTAATAAGGTGATTATATGGGCAACATATATACAGGACATTCTAGCTATTTTATCCGCTCTTAAAGATGAGTATGGTGACGAGTCTACAGTGGCTTACTATGGGGCCGTGAACCAAGATGATAGAAATATAGCTATAGATAGATTTCAAAAAGATCCTACCTGTAGGTTCTTTGTAGGCAATCCTCAAACAGGCTCTATGGGTATTACGCTTACTGCAGCAGACACAGTTGTTTACTATTCTAACAACTATAACCTAGAGCATAGGCTGCAGTCAGAAGATCGAGCCCATAGAATAGGTCAAGATAAAAATGTTTTATATGTTGATTTAATTTGTAAGGGTACTATCGATTCTAAGATCGTTAAAGCTCTACGAGATAAAAAGAATATTGCCCAACAGGTTATGGGAGACGACTGGAAGCAGTGGCTTACTTAGACTTCTTACTTTCTTGCCCCATCCATATACCAAAGATGCCTGTCATAACGCCCATGATTACAGAGACAAAAGCTGATTGCTGCATTGTGGGTTCAGGTAACCCCATAAACCATTCAGCACACCGCCACGACATAGCTACACTTGCTATCATCGTTAGCCTTGCAATTAAGTTATAGTAAATAAGATCTTTTAACCATGCTCTCAAGCTATTTCAAAATGAGGAGCATCGATAAACGGTCGACGTCCTTCACCCCTTCTTATATCTACGTAAGAATTCATAGCAGCTTCCATTGACTGATCCCACTCACGTATATCAGGGACAGTCCAAGCAGCACCCCACTTTATACCTAGTCCAACTTCCTGTGCAGCCATCTTAAAAGCATCAGCAATGTCATCATACAAGTTTAGCTCCCAGGAGATACGAGGACCTATATAGGCTACTACATCAACAGCATTGCCTTCAATGTGCTTGCTCTTCATTGTCTGAGAAGCCCCACTTGCTACTAGTTCTTTTTGTTCTTCCACGGTTCTTAGTCCGCAGGTCACACCAAAATCTATTTTAGTATAGGTGATAGCTTTTTTTACAACACGTACTAGCTCAGGGTTAACGCCAGCTAACCTGTTCATACTATTATCAGACAGCTTAAACGTCATTTAGTTAGCCCCTTAAATTTTTCAAATGTACGCATACCACCTAGTCCCAGCATGCCCATTAGTACAGTTAGTAACGACCCCATGTCAAACTCAGGAAGTGCAGGAACTTCGATACCAGCATACGCAGTTGCGAACAAAACCAACGGAGCAATAATAAAGTGATACGCAAGCGCGACACCACAGGTCCATCCGACAAACGGACGCCATCCAGCAACAAACAAGGACCGGTGTTGGGCCTCTGCTTTGTTGATTTCAAGTTGTCCTTTTGCAAGTTCTTGCGCATGCCTTTCAGCCATTGTAGCTAAGTCATGAGCCAGCTTAGCTTTCTGGTCTTTATCCTCGATAAACTTATCGAGCAACCCGGTGACCGGGCCGATTAATGCTTGTATCATATTACACCCTTATGCCTCATGGCTGTTATAATCATGAACGCTACAAACGCTAGTACTGCTAATCCGACAGCTGCAAGTACTCCGTATAGTATAATTTCAAGAAGCTGCTCTCTAGCTTTTTTAGCGTCTGCTTTTTCTTGTATACGCCTCTTTCTAGCTTCAACTTGAAACCTTACCCAGTCACCATGCAAACCAGGCCGTCCTACGTAAATCATTAACTGTTTTAACTCATCTTCTTTCTGCTTTAGTTGCTCCAAGGCCATAAATTCTTCAAGGTCGTCGCCATCTTTACCACCAACTTTTTGCCAGAAGCTATTTTTCTTTCGATGACCTCTGCTAGCCAAATCATCTTTTGCATGAGTAAAGTCTGCAATTTGTTTACCACACGAAGCAATGTCTCTACCATTTGCTAAAGCCTGTTTTATAACCGCGAAGGCTGCATTGGCTGCTGCCAGTTCTGCTAACAATGTAACCTCCTATAGTCAAGTGTTAACCCTCCAGGTATAGCTTAATTGCAGTTGCTATTGCAGCTATCAACCCGCCTACCCATACAATAACTTTAAGACCACCTTTGCCCATTGCTACATGGTCTCTTAGTTCTTTAATATCTTTAGTGTTTAAGTCAACAGTTCGGCTAACATGGTTAATTTTTTCATCCATACCGCTAACTAATTTGACTAGTTCCTGCACTGTCTTATCCTCACTCAAGATCGCTGTCCTTTAGATTAGCCGCTTTAACAGCGTCAATCTCTGTTAGTAAGCCGTCTATTTCTGCAGGTATCGCAGTGCCGTCGGCTTTAAGCTGCTTAAAATATTTCATGATAGCGCCTACCTGAGTTGAAACCTCAGGATAATCTAAAACCCTGTTTTGACGAGCTATACTATTAGTTATAGCATCCGCATCAAGTTTAGCTTTTAAATCGGCATCAGTAGACAGATCATGGGTCTGATAATCAAGGCTCACGTCTTGTGTAGGCATAGCAGCAATGCTTGTTTCTACTTTTGCATACTCACGACCATCAATCTCGGCTAGCCATATAAAGTAAGATTCAGTGGCCGTAGGGCCTGGTTCAGCATCTGCAGCTTTTGTTTCTGCCTCGCCTAAATCAGGGAAGATTGGCTGTGTACCTTTAAGGTATGATATAATTGTATATGCCATTATACTCCTAACCTCACTCTCTGTGGTTCAGACGGATACGGGCTACCGTCCCGATAGTTACTAGTACCTAGCTTGTTAGTAGTATTACGTCCTGCTGCAAACACCATACCATTTTTAAGTCGTACAAAAGCGCCATACTCAGAAGTGTAACTGTGAGCTGTCAAACCTACTGGTTCCCATAGTTTTTGGCCGCTTGAGTCTCTTGGTTTGCGCATGTATGATTCAAAATTAGCATATGCAGCTCCACCTGCGCCTGAGGCCAAAACTTTAGCCGGGTGATAAAAACCTAAAGGTACAGTCCACCGGCCAAATGTAGTCCTCTGACCAGTGCCGCCATTACCGTAACCACCATACACCCCTGTTGAATATATGTGACCGTCATTAGCTAGCATAACCGTTGTATGGTAATGAGCACCAGCGTAAGCACCGCCAGTAGATAATTCAACAACGTCAAATTTATCCCCGATGTATTGAGAAGCTAGCCAACCTGTCATGCATGTTCGCATATGCCCTGTCGTTGTATTTCCAACGCCAAGCTGACCTTGACCATTATACCCGCCTACGCAAAAAAGCCGATTATCATCAGTCATCACCCAGAAGCTACTGTACTCTTGACCACCCCATAGTCTTGTAAAACCGGCTGCACCTGATGGTGGATTAACTTGTTGAAAAGAGCTGTAGTTGCTTGTACCCGTACCACACTGATTATACCCACCGTAGCCGGCACAGAATAGGCGGCCATCTTTTAGTAGTACACCTATACTACCGCCACGAGAACCTCCACACGGTGCAATAGTCACATAATCAGTTGGTGATAGACCAGAGGGAAGTCCGGTACAGGGTGCTAATCTATACTGGTTAGATGTATTACCTACAGCTAGTTTACCCCAGCTGTTTTGGCCACAAGCCCACAAGGTACCGTCCTCTTTAAGAGCATAAACAGCTTGGTAATCACCGCCGCCTGCTGCAAATTCATATATATTAGATGTTAATGTACCATCATTAAAATACATACGAACAGGGGTTGAATAATTACTTGTATTATTCTGTCCTAGCTGTCCATAACCGTTATATCCCCAAGCCCATAGTTGGCCTGATTTAGTCATAGCATAAAGAGAATTAGACGCGGTAGGATAACCTCTAGTAATATCTATTTTAGTAATAATCTGATTTGAGTCAGAGGACCGAGGGCCAATGCTCGTGGTATTTAAATTTTGTATATATTGAACCGCACTTGTATTACCATGGCCTAGCTGACCGTGGCCGTTATATCCCCAAACAGCTACATCACCAGCATCTGTTAAAACCATTGTGTTGTCATAAGCCTGGCAAAGCGCAATGGGCTTACCAGTCAAGGATCTGCTAGCTCCTGTACCTGTCCAATGAGTTATAGCTTTCCAAGTGTCAATATTACCAGTAGAGTTATACTGAGCCAAGGTGTAATTACTGTGCTGACCAGTCATATACACCTGGCCATCTTTCATAAGGAAAGCCTGGTGATAATAACTAATATCAGTTCGATTACCAACATAAGGGAGCTTATGACCAGGCATTCTTTTCCACATAGCCTGCTCATTTGCCAGAGCTACGCAAAATTCGTGGTCACCAAGCTGACCGCCACCGCCTGACGAGCCGCCACCACCGGCAGATAATACCTGTTTAGGTAGGTCTTGCTTGATAACATCGTTCATTAGTAATCTCCAACGTGCGTACTGATATAAACAGAACCTTGGTTAGAGGCTGTATTTGCTTTATTTAAGGCCCACAGGTCTCTGTTAATTAAAAAATAGCGATCGCTGTCTAGCCACTCTTGGTAGGTCGTATTAAGACCCGACACACTTGGATTACCACTAAGACCTGAGCTTGCTGCTACGGGAATACTAAACAGTGGTATCCAACGCCATATTGTAACGTCAACACCAAGTTCTTGAGTAATCGTGTTACCAGGTGTATTTGCTAGTGTTAATACTAGGTTACTAATTGTGTTAACTCGATACTCGCCTCGATTAGCAGCCAATACGCTATCACCAAGAGTAACTAATAGTTTAGTTTCTAGTCCTTGAATACCTGAATCATCGGCCCAGTTTGTTGTATTTGTCTTAGTAAGCGTAAATGGATCAGAAGCCGGCGTGCTCCCAGGTACTAAGTTCACTCCTACTGCTTCACAGAGTAGTTCTTTAAAACCAAAGTGTACGGTAATTTCGTTGGCTGCATCATCTGATGTCAAAGCCATCTGATGGATACGAGAGCCATTAGTCCCTGGTGACAAAATTTTAATGGGCTCGTTACCAAGACTTTGTTTTAGCTCTGCGTATTCTGCTCGATAATTATCTACAAAGCTAGGTGCTTTATTAGAGTCGAGTCCAGATGTAATAATTGAGCCGCCCATTCCTGAGTGACTACCACAGAAGTAGTACAAGTTGGCCTGTCCAGATGTAATTCTGATAACAGCTTTAGAACCAGCAGAGCCATTAGTACCTGTTACACTAACATTTGATGTTAGCTCGGTACCTGAATCGGCGTGTGTGCCATCAACATTTGTTGAAAACTTAAAGGCATGCGTGTAATTTGACAGATGTGACGTATCAAACTCGTAAACATTTCCTTCTTGTAAATTTAAGACGGGGGTTTCGATTCCGTCTATATAGTAACGGCGATCGCCGTCTACCGTCTTAACCCTGACCTCGTATTTTATGTAAGCCATAATACCTCCTATCTAAACAAAGTTACTCACAAGTTGCACTTTACTTATTGCCGAAGCGGCGGAGTCTAGTGCAACGGTTCGAGTCTCATTGCCGCCTTCATTATTAGTAGTCATTTCGATACCTGTGCCCTGTATAATTTTTAGTTCTACATAGTTAGCTGTGGTATCATTAGCACTAATTTTAAGATTACCTGGTGATAGCTGGTTTTGAATGCTTATGACGTTTTGCTCTGCAGCTTGTGCATCTGCAGCTGACTGTGCTGCAGATGCAGCATTCGTCTGCGCTGAGGCAATGTCAGAGGCATTAGGACCTGCAATCAAACCATCGGCAGTAGTATTCCAGACAAGAGCTCTATTTGCTTGAGGTTCAGAAATTTCAATTGATGATACAGTGGCTGATGTAATAGCAACTTTAAGAGATCTATCAATCTGCTCGCTAAGCATTGTTGCAACAAGGGTTAACTTATCTAGAGCACCTTCGTGAGTTTCAGCTGGAAACGGGTCACCCTCAACGTAATCAACTTGCTGCGTAATAGCAATCTTACGGACAATAATAATACGGAAGGTACTTGGTAAAACCGTGTTTAAAGAAATAGTCGCATATTTAGTAGAAGCGTTTAAAGTAGTCGTATAGTCATACGTACCGCTTCCACCCCGCGTTTGTTTTTGCCCTGTACCAGCTACAGTATCAAAAGTATATACTTCTAAATCATCTACTAAATCTACAGGCGCGTTGAAGTAAAAAGTACTTGTGCTGCCAGTACCTAGTTCAACAACTCGTTTTACCTCCGTTGCAATCGTCATTCTCTCACTCCTTCGAACAGCCTATCGCCACCACCGTAAGGTATAGCTTGAGATGGAGGCATTAAGAATCGCTGATCATTTTCAGTCATTATACGCTGTTCTAGTCGAGAAAGATACCCTGGATTTACACTTTCTTGTAACTGGTACAAAAACAGGTAATCAAGCGCCATTCTAGTATAGAACACATTAATAAACGGGGTGTTATCTTTTGTTAACTTTATTAAGTTAGCTGCTACATCTTCTCCGTTTCTAGCCCGGGTCCATAGCTCTGCAATAGCATCTATCTGACCAAAGGTAGGACCTGCTAGCGTAGATAAAAAGCTACGACCAAACCTGTTATATTCACCAAAGATAAAGTCGCCGTAAATACCTAGACCTCCGCCTTGTATCATAGCGGCAAGAGCTGTTTGAGCGTCAAACTCTCTAGGTGATCGTCCCTTAATCATCTCTTTAGCCTGCATTGCGCCATAGCCAAAGATTGTGCTCATAACTAAAAGCTGAGCAACACCTGAAATATCTGCTTTTCCATCTGCCTGACCATAAATTTCTCGACCTAAACCACGACGAACAATGGTAATAGGAAAAGATTTAAACTGCATCATTAAGCGATACATTTCCCCTGTAGCTGTACCAGCTACTGAGCCTTGATTCATCATGGCTCGTTCTCTAGCACCAGGCATTGGAATACCGTAGTCAGCTCTATCCATAAAGAAGGTGTCTAGCATAGCAATCAGCTGCTCTCTAGCTTCATTAATAGTTCTGGCGTTTAATACGGTTTTACCCTTTGACTTCATATAAGTCCTAACAGCGTCATCTGAAAGATCTTCTAGACCTTCGCTAACCATGAATACGCCTTGATTATTACCGGCGTCTTTAACAGCTGCAGTTCTATATACGTCCCACTCAAGATCTTCAATACCATACTGCTTTAAAACATTTTGGAGCCTTGGGCCAAGCTGCTTGTAATTTAAATTAGCATTGTCAGCTAAGTTAGCACTCATCATTAATGCCATACCAGTACGGTGAGAGTCATTCCACCAGGTCATTAAATTAATCTTAAAAAACTTTTGCTGAGCTTTACTAGCCATACCTGGTAGCTGATCATTGGCATGGAACCTTGACATAAGATCCCCTGTGACTCCATCAAAGCCGACACCTAATGCTCGGCCTATTTGCTTTTGTTCTTTATTTCCTCGGCCGCGGGTTAAATTCCTAAGAGCATTTGTATAACCCTTAAGTAGGCTACCCCCTTGATACCTAAACTCTGCTGCCTGATAAGGTATATCAGTCATAGCAGAAACAGTAGCTCCACCTAGCTTTGATAAGTTTGCAATAACCCTAGTTATAGCGCCTACTTTAGCTAAGTTAGGGGCAGCAATCATTCTAGCTGAACCGTCTAGTTCTTGGTATAGATTTTTAATCTTCTGATTTTTAAACTGATCTGAAACCTTTATATTTCCATCTTTAACAGCTTTGTCTGAATACTGAGCTACTAACTCGTCTAGCATAGACTGAGGGTTAGTTCCTAGGTTCCTCATTAAAGCAGTATTATGAGCAGTCTGAGTTAATCCTTGAATAACGCCTTCTCTAAGGTCCCCGGTCCCTAGTGCTCGGTTATATTCCATAAACGACGAAGAATCTTTAAAATGCAAAAGTCGCTCTTGACTAGCTTTTTTACCTAGATTAGCATAGCCCTTAAAACCATTAAGATGTGTAGCAAGGTCATCTGCTCCAGGGTTCTTTCTATGAATTCCTGCAGCCAATCCCTTATAAGCCCCTTCTAGGAACTTCATTGGGTCTGCGCCTTTAAACGTTCTTTCGTCTAGTAGTGGCCTAATAAAAGCAATCCACTCATCTTGGCCCATCTTTCTAATTTTAAGCATATCGTGGCTTTGTCTCATAATATAGCCAGGATAAGACTTAATGTAAGAGCCTGCAGCGTTAGAGTTTTTAATAGCCAGCTCTTGGATCTGATGTATTTTTTCTGCTATACGACGAGCTGCTGGATTTTTAGTAACACCCGGGTTACCGCCAGGCTTAATTTCCCACATCTCAGCAGCTATGTCATCGTCCATTTTTTTACCGGCCATAAACAGACGGTCATCACCGTCAGCCTCTAGATCTTTAATTAGCTTACCAGTGTACTTATTTGCTAAAGACTTGCCTTGGGTATCGATACTAAACTTAGATCTAGCTTTAGCACTTAGCGTACCACCCAACAAAGACATGATACCTTCGTGACTATTTTCAAAACTGTCTATTAGATTACGGGCTCTAGCTTTAGCCAAAGCATTAATTACTCTATTACGCTTTTCAATTTTTACGGCTAGCATCGAGTCATTTAACTTTTCAGTTAAATGCTGCATTAGGGCTTGATCTATGCTATCTGCGTTTTTGACGTTAGAGATAAAGTCATCGATCTCTTGAAGCATATCCATTGCTGCTTTATCATCGATACTTCCACTTTTATTTGCTTTTTTAATAATAGCAACGCATTTTTGTATACTCATGCCGCTCCCCTTACGCAGACGGCAGCTGCTTTAGCTGCTTCATAAACTTCGCCGACTTGAGACAAGGCTTCGTCGCTTTCTTTATTTATTGCATTAAGCTCGTCAGTAACACTCTTTATATACTCCGGCTTCATATTAGGTAATTCAGCGTTAATTTGTTCAACTAGATCGTCAAAGGCTTGCTCTTGCTCTGCCATTTCTTTGCTAGCGTTAGGCAATAAAGTTTCTTTAACCTTGTAAGGATCAACCTGTAGATCTGGATCTGCATCGTCAATATCAGCAAGAGAATTACTTTTACTTTCTTGGTGCTTTTTAGCTATCTGAATTTGCTGCTGCATAGGCATTTGCTGCGGCATTTTTTCACCGGGCAACAAAGCATCAACTTCAATAAACGAGCTATTTTTAGTGTTAACTACACTCTTAACTACATAGGTAGTGTCATGAGGTAAGATAACTTCAGACTCATTTTTACCAAAAGACCAGTGCTTATTTTCTCCAGCGTACAAAGCTGGCTGTCCCTTTTTTAAATTAATTTTAAGTTTAACGTCAGAGCTACTACCAAAACTAAAAGCCTTACCCCTGTATAAACCCGTAGATAAAAACCCGCTTAATTTAAACTGGCCGCCAACCATTAGCTTAGCAGTTGCAGCATCAGTTGAAGGGTTACCTTTTAGGCTTAAGCCGTTAACCCCATTTAAAGCGGTATATGGGGTACCGCCACGCCAAACACTGAGGTCTTGCGGAAGCTGGTTCTTTTTAATAGCTTCATCTAAGATGTTCGTGTAAAGATTTAAAACTTCTTTTGTTTGTGCTGGAGTAGGTGAATCAATACCTACGTACTTACCAACATTCTTAGCCATGCTAGCAGCTTCTTTATCATCCATCTGCCCGCGCAGCCACTTGTTCATCCAAGAATAACCATTGCCTGTATAGTGCTTTAGCACTTTTCCTTGTTGAACTGTTAGTGTAGTCTCTTGCGCCTTGTTCATTTTAGTTAAGGCTTTTTTAGCCGATGACAAGCTGTTTGCTACAATTGTTCCTTTTTTAGTAGAGCTGGCTTGCTGAGTTCTTAAAAACTGAGGATTATACTCGGTTAAAGCCTGACGTCTATTAGTAATTAAAGATTTTAGTTTAGCAGCATTTTCTGGAGAAAATTCTAGAATATCGATAATAGCATTTATTTCTGCCTGATCTGTTTCAAATATTCTAGCAGCAGCAACTTGGGCTTTCTCTAAAAATTCTTTTTGTGTTAACCCAGTAGATTTAAACACGGCATAAGTTGACGCATTTTTACTAGGGCTAAGCATTGAGTCTATTTCATCAATGGCCATTTCATTGATCTTTTTAAGACCGCCCTGTGCTCTAAATATTAATGCGCCGCCTGGATCGATACGGATAACTTTGCCATTAGGCATTAGCATTATATTAAAATTAGGGGCGTTACCAACCACGTCCCAATTGCCCATAAACATATCTACAATTAAATCATCAGCAAACTGTTTTTTAACGTCTGCCGGTAATTTAGCAAAGTCATCTGGGGTAACCATCTTAGCCCCAGGTATTACCTTTGAAGCAACGCCAACAATCTCTCCGGCTTCATTACCAACAAGTTTTGTTTCTGGAAAAGCAACGCCAAACATCCTATACATCGTTGCAGCTAAAAATTCATTTTTAGCCATTTGAACATCTTGAGGATACTTAACGTAAAACTGTTGTCCAGTAGCAGCATCAGTATAGAAGCCGCCTTTTTGTGTACCGGCTTGTTCTCCGGTTTGTTGTAAATTTGTGTCTAAAAGTTGTTCATCAAACTGAGGCGATTTTTGATCAGGAATAAAGTCGCCTTCTTTAAATTCTGCTAAACCTTCATCGACAGCCTTTTGACCAGAAGGCATTGCATCGTCAAATGCAGCAATCTTAGGGTCTCCAGAAAAGAGCTTAGCAGCTTCTAAAGGTGAAGCTACGACCACGCTATTCTGATTCATTTTAGGATCAAAGCTAGCATTTTCCACATCAATAATGTGGGTCATCTCTTCATCTTTAAATTTAACAGAGCCCTTATATTTAATATCAGAAGCTGCCATATCAACGCCGTGCATTAACATAGCCATGTGAGCTTTTTCTCCGAGCTCTAAAGCATCTCCAGACTTGCTTCCTATTTGATCTTGATCAAAAAGACGTAGAGATCCACCTTCTTCGCCGCTAACAAGTATAAAGTCGCCATTTTGATTTTTAATTCTAAAAGCAATATTATTTGTAGCGCCTTGCTTCTCTGCTGCTGAGACAGCTGCTTGATACTCTGTACTATTAGCTAGAGCATTTTTTAATTTAACGCCACTTAACGGTGCTGCTTTTTCAGCTGAGCGTATTAAGTTAAGAGATTCTTGAGTATTTGCATGAGGCTTATACTGAGCAGTAGCACCAGGAGCAACCGGCGCGTCTGAGTTGCCTTGAACAAAGGTCTGCTGTGGTGTATCACCTTGACCGGGAACAGGGGCACTGTCAGGATCGTTAGTCGGAGCCTTGTGCACTGGAGCTTCTGTCCCGTGCGTAATAGGGCTAACCTCTACACTATCGCCGTTAACTGATTGCTTTACAGCGGTATCAAATGCCTTGGCATGCCTCTTTGATCGCATATACTTCACGCCATCAACAATTGACCCGCCAACCGTGTGCAATCCTCCGCCCACTAAAGTGCCAAAAGTTATGTTCATAAAAGATTGAGCTAAGCCGTAATCTGCTTGATCTCGTGTCGCGCCTGTATAAATAATAGGCTCAATAGCTGCTGAGCCGTACAAACCGGCTAAGCCTCCAGTTACTGCTCTTGTACCTACTTTTGAGCCGGTAAGGCCTAGAGCTCCAACGACTCTTGCACCACCTAGGGGAGGAATAAAGAATAGTGGAATGCTGACAGGATCAACTAAAGCCATTGAAAGCTCTATGCCCATACCTTTCCAGAACTGACCACCGTAAGCATTTTCAAGAGCGTAATTAAATTTAATTTCCGCTTCTTTTCTTTCACGCAACACGTGTGCTTCTAGGTTAGAGATCGGCTCTGAAAAACTCAATTGTCCTTCGATGCCGTACTCTTTGTTAGCAATCTCTGGTTCAAGAATTTCTATGTTTTCGTTTTTATTAAAAAAGTCAGGATATTTTTTTCGTATTTCCCCTGTAGTTATTCCGATGTCTTTGACGTCATAGTTACCACTAGCATTAGGCGTTCCCATCCCATAGGGATTAACGCCAAACAACCCCATGGTACCACCCATAGGAGTGGGCTGAAATGATTTTACATAGTCATCACTTTGCTGCCAGTTATCATAAGCAGTTCTTTCTTCTTGAGTAGAACCAGCGTAGGCTTGTATTTTATTGACTTCATCCATGCGATCAAGAGAGTTATAGCCGGTGTATTTCCAGCCTCGCTCTTGAGCTTGCTGCGTCACAGTGTCTCCTGTAGACGCCATCAAGTCTAAGCCCATCACATTTGAAAACTGAGGATTATAGGTTTTATTATATTTGATAAAACTCATTGATTCCCCATTACATTGGATTTACCAGCTGCTGATCGTTCTTTAGCTGCTTTAATTTCTTCCTCGCTCATTCCGCCTAACCATTCCCACGTGTTTCTACTCCACCAGCCAGGAGGACGAGCATAATTTAGTTTACTAAATGGAATAGTTACAATGGCCGGATTTCCGTCAGGACCTTTTCTATTTAGTTCTACAGGGACGTATAGGCCGCCGCCGGTAGAAGAAGCGTCACCGCCTGCTAAAGCTGGGTAAACAAGCATTAATCCCTGTCCGTCATCTGACATTACCATCTTACCATATTTAATTAGGTAATCAGCAAAATATCCAGAAGCAAAAGCCTGATCAGCGTTAACCTGAGGAATCATAGAGCCTGGAACATTAACACCCATGCTAGTTAAAGTCATAACTAGGTTTTCTTTATTATTAATAATATCTTGCACATTTTCAGTGACAAGCTCTGCACTAATCTTAAATCCCTTGTCATCAACATGCTGAGGTAAAACGTAAAAAGAGACGTCGTCATTATTAACGAACTGCACTGACTCTTTTAAAGTTTTAAAAACGGTATTAGCAGCTTTAACGGCATCTATTTTTCCGCCGCCTTTTCTTATTTCTTGCAGCACAGCCCCGGTAAATAGCTCTCGCATTTCTGATGCTATTTCTTCTCGTCCAGCTATGCCACCGGTCATTGTGTGAATTAGTTCACCTAAGGTTCCTTGAACAGCGTCATCAATTTTTTGACTTGTAAAACCTGTGCCATACTTTGAAACTTCATCTTTTAATACTTGCTGATCAGCGAGCATCCCTGATGCCAACATTGGTCCGGCGTTAGATTGAGAAAATGCTCCTAAAAGCTGCCACTCTATTCCTAAGCCGCCTTCCATTAAGGTAAGTTGAGACCATATACGGCCACTATGCTCTCCGTATTCCTCATTAAATTTGTTGTACCAGTTTAGCATCATATCAGGATTATTTAAAGTTTTTGCCTGAGCTACTACTTTTCCTGCTTCACGGTTAGTTAACAAGTTAGGATTAGGTATACCAATGTTTTCCCCGTATGCTATGATAGCATCTCTCTTCTCGTCTGGGTCTTTAATAGCTTGAATATGATCAATGTTATTTACGTACTCGCCAAAGTCTGAAGATCTTAGCGTTAGCATAGAGTTTATAGCACCTGATAGATTTTGAGCTAATTCGGCTTTTTCTGTAATAGTGAAGTTTTTTGTATCGACGTCTTGAAATAAAGGTCCTGACAAAAACTTAGTACTTAATTCATTTACATCCTCGCTTTTAGTATAATCCATTATGTCACGGGCCATAACAATGACATCGTCAGTAGACATTTCGTGCATACCGTTTATAATAGTGCCCGTAGTTCTAGCAACTTTAATTTTACTTTTCGCGTTAGCCATTGCCATCTTCATATCAGCATAAAGCTCAGGCAGCATCTCTAATTTAATATTACCATAGGGACCGGCATATACTCCTGTAAAAGTAGACTCAACGCCGTCTGGTTTATTAAACGCTTCAACGCCAGGTCCGCCTGAATTTAAACTAGTAATGTGCTCAGCAAGAGAAAGGTTTAAATCATTTAGTTCTTGCTTACCTACAACAGAAGCTGCTGTCTTAGCTGCTTTAGTAAGTTGTAATCTAACGTCTGCTGGCAACAAGTTTATATATCTTCCGACAGGGTGTGTAAGTTTAGGGCTTGAACCGCTTTGACCTGCCACAGTAACTTTAACACCTGGTTTCTCCCCCTCTTTAAGAATAGCAAATGCTAAAAATGGGTCATCTCTAATTAAACCAAGAGTTGCGTGATAAACAAGATCTTGCTTAGCAGCGTTAGCAACACCGATTAAATCTTTGGCTTTTATACCACCTTCAATTTGTTTAGTATTTGGGTCATCCTTAATATCAGTTAAAGTTTCAATAGACATCATTGACAAACCAATTAGCTCTGGCCTAGCAACAACTTGACTGTTGTGCTTGTCAAAGGACTCTGTAAGTTTATCTAGCTTAACTTTAGACCTTATATCACCTTCATAGGCCATAGCTTGAACTGAGTAAGCTGATCTTAGCTGGTTTTTCCTGTCTTGCCAAAGCTGATCAGCAAACTCATTAGGAGCTTTATACCTTTGGCTTTTACTGCCGTCAGCTTCATCTGTTTCTCTATTAACAATACCATCAAAGCCGTTTTTAATTCTATTTGTATACGTGTCTTTATTAGTACCATCTATAAAAGACTCGTTAGAATAGTAATTGCTTAAATCTGTTTTAGTTTGCTCATCTTCAGTTAAAGCTCCCATCTCTTCTCTAAGATCGGCTTCTGCTGAAACAACCCACATTTTAGCTTCTTTTTTAGCCTGGTCTATTTCAAAGTTAGCTTGCTGCTTAGCAGTGTTACTGACCTGCTGACCAAAACGAGCCATAGCACGGCCAGGGGCTGCTAGCTGCTGAATGGCTTGACCGCTCATAGGAGTTAGCCTACGCGTTGGTAATGATACCTCTCCGCCTTGATCTGAATATTTAGGAACCTGTACCATTAGACTAGCCCTAGCGCTTTACCTTGCGCTCTTGTTGTGTATGCTTGTCCGCCACCAGATAGAAGCGTTCCTGCTGCATTAAACATACCAGCTTTATAAGCTGCTTTACCTTGCATTCTAGACAGGGCTGCTTGAGATCTTTGATTAACTGCTTCCACGTCACCTCCGTATAATATTGCCATTTTATCCATTTCGCCCTCTTGCATAGTTTGCCGTAAGGTATCTAAAGCTGTCCCAGCATTAGACTGAAATCCAGACCCAGCATAGGCCACGCGTTGCGCTGCAAGCATTTTACGCGTACGACTTTCCTGGCGACGTGCTTCATACTGCGCTTGTTCTTCTGCGATACGAGCATTCTGCTGCTGTATCTGGGCATTATACTCATAGGCCCGCTTCTGAGCCTTGCCAGCTTGATATTGGCCATAGGCAGAAACAGCGGTACCGACCGCCATCATAGCTACTGCAACTTCAAACCCCATTAGTACACCTTCGCATATCTGTAATGATCACGCCCGTCTGGACCAAACGCGGTCATTCTACCTTCGTTAACATAACCCTGCCACTCTAGCCATCGCTGCCAAACACAATTTGTTGTAGGCACTGTTGTTTGAGCGCGCCTTGGTTTTAAAAAATCCTCAAGCAATTTTTCATGCTGCTTAATTAACTTTATACACTGCAATTTGCGGTTTTTAAACTTCTTAGATGTAAATAAGAAAGTCTCAACATTTCCTTCCCACAATGGCACTGCGCCAAATATAGCAAAGTAATGCCCGTCTTCATACAAAGTTTGTGCTACTGCCTGCGTCTCCCAGTTTATTCCTTCCCTAAATATAGGATACTCTGGCTCTAAAAAATCTAAATGCCAATTTTCAAATGGTACAACTATCATCGTTCTGACACCACCAAAGCGTACATAATCGCTAAAATAGTACACGGCAACGGATCATCGTGAACAAAGTGAAGATCAAACTGTCTATCAGGAGTGTGCTGCAGCAGTAAACGCTTATCTCCTGTGAATAAAGTTAGCTGGCCCATTGGAATAGATGGCGTTCTAAAAGGTATTTCTTGAAGGCTAGTTAGACTAGGACCTATTTTAAGAGTATAAGTATCCACAACTCTAGCTGTAATTCTTTCAATTCTTCTTGTTTTCCCTTGAGAAGGTCCTGACTCTGTCTGTACTTCAGGATCTAGTGTTCTCATTAAAGCTCTATATCCTAGTCCAACATGAACAGTATTGGCAGATCTTTCTAAGGTAACACTTCCACCAGTCACCGTTTTATTTGGGTGATTTGCGCCGTCAGCTAATATACGTACAGACTCACCTTCAAGGTGACTTAAACCAGAGACAGAAGTGACAGCTGTTGAAGAGTCATCATAGGTCAACCCACTATCTACAAAAAAGGCATCTTTAGGAAGGTCTCCTTTAGCCTGGTCAAAAGACTTTTCTAAAAATTCTACATACTGTTTAGTTGCACCATTAATAGTTCTATCAACAACCATATATAGCTGCTCTTCTAATTCGTCAGCTGATGGTATTGCAGCAATGCTTTTTACCTTAGCAGGCCCTGCTGACGTACCGCCTATATCATGCCTATGCCAGGCTACGACGTCTTGAGCTCTTTCGTAAGTTAAGCACCTTAGTTCTCCGGTGTCAAGAAGTGTCCATATTAAGCTATCAGGTGACCGCGTATATGCTAGTTCTTTGGCATTACCAGTGGTTATATGTTCAGCAATAAGAGTAAGATCAGGAGTACTAAAGCCGTCCACCTCGAGATTATAAGCAAGTTCTCTGATTTTGGTTCTGGTCCTATCAATAAAAATAGTGGCCCTAGAAGCACCAACAGGGCGCAAATTAGCAGTACCATCTGTTGTTTCCCGGTTAAGAGTTACGTTATTAGGTGTAAGTGCCAAGTTGTCACTTCCTGAAGAAACAACGAATGGCCCGTCAGATGTACCAAGGAGCAGCTGCTTAGCTCCATACATCCACCTGATTGCATTCACTTGGTCGGTTGCTAACGTAAGATCTAGGCCTGAGTCATCTAGTACTTCTGCATCCCTGTTGGTTGGGGAGAAAGTTTCATAATTTCCGGATTCTGACGCCCATAAAGTATTAGGCGAGGTCGTATTGTTGGCAAAGAATAATCGTTGCTGATAAAAGGTTGCCGTTGTAGGCCAGCCGGTAGTATCTGACCATATGCCCAAACGCCAGTTAGTAGTGGCAGTAGTATCACCAAAATCAAAATCAGTGAAGGTTTCAAGAGTGACACTGGTTGTGCTTGCACGCGCGGTAATTTTTCCGGCGCCCCATTTTCCACCGCGTAATATCCTAATATGACGCCCAACATCGGTTGCTAAAAACCCTTGATTGTTATTAATTCCTGTTACAGCACTTGCAGTAATTGTTACGCTTCCTGATGTACCTGAGGGTGCAAGAGTAGTACTTGTGGTATTAATACCTCCCCAAGGGCCGTCTATAGCGTCAAGAACTGAAAAAGAAAAAGCTGTATGGCCAGTACGACTAAGTTTTCTTGTTTGATAGTCAGGGTGCGTCAAGTATAAAATATCAGCAGATTGAGTAAATTTAAGCTCGTCTATGTCATCTTGACTGTACGGAGAAACAATCTCATATGCACCAACTCCAGGAGACACTTGCTGGATTTGGCCCTCGTTTCTATAAAACCTAACGTAGTTGTGCCCAAACTCTAGTATGTACGCTTGGACAGTACTAAAAATAAAAGGTATTAAACGAGTCTTTTTGCTGCTGTCTTTTACTTCAGCAATAAACCGTGTGCCTGATCGCTTTGTTATACCGCCATGGGGAAACACAATAAAGTTTTCACAGCGTTGAACAGAGCTAGTATACTTTGTTAAATCAACACGACCAAGTAGTCGAGGGCTAATTTCGCCGCCCGTAAAATTTGTTTGAATAGGCGTTACTTTAGCCATGACTACCTCGGTGGTGTATTAATATTTGGCCTTATTACCCCTTGTCTTGATTCAAGCCAGTAATCTGCGTCAAGGACGTCTTGTTGCTGCTCTTGTGCATCAACAAATTTTGCCTCTCGTAATTTAAGCTCGTACATCTGCCACATTTGTTCCATAGCAGAAGTACTTTGTAGTAAAGGCTGAGCCAAGTCTGCAGCAATCCTTGAGGCCAAGGTGTCAACTAAAAGAGTGTCATATAGTGTAACGTCTGTAATCAAAGCCGTATACTTGATATTCATTTGGCCTTCATCAGAAAGTATGTGACGTCTCTCTAATTGAAATAGTGTTTGTGTTGGATCTTCTACTTCTAATAGCCGTAAAAAATCTGCCGGTAGTACAAACCGGTTTCCAAAACCATAAACAGGGGCTGTAACGTCTTTAGGAAGAGAAGCTCTCCGTGTTAAACAGTTCCAAGGGTGTCCTCTAAATACAGCGGCACGCGTATCATTAAATAACACGCGAGCAGTCGAGGCCTGCTTACTATTATCAGAAAGAGACGTGATAGACTCAATACCTAATAGAGCAAGGCTCCTGTTTATAATTTCTATGTCTGATGCTGCCATATAATTGGTCTGTAGGGCTAGGCGTTTCGGATTAACCTAGCCCTACAAGCTCCTTAGTCGATGACGTAAGTTACGTAACCATTTAGCGTAGCACCAGCAGGTTGTGTACCGTCGTTAACTTGACCAGCAAACACAAAACCATCTTTAGTGGTAATCTGGTTGTTGATCTCAATAACGGCTGTACCCGCTGTCGCAATACTTTGATCCGCGCTAAAAGCATCTGGATCAGCTGCAATAGCTGTTCCATTCTCATCCTCAGCACCGGCATGACCAAAGTCAAGAGTACGGCCTGAGCCAAACGCAGAAAAGGTTACTGACACTGATAGAATTCTAACAGCGCCTGCTTCCATCTGGCAAAGATACTGCTGATCTGCCGCGGTACCTGTACCAACCTGAGTCCAATCAAATGCTTTTACTCGAACGCGCCCACGATCTTCATGAGTTGCATTCATAACACGCGGAGTTGCTTGAGTGTTAGCATACTGTGTTGAATTAGTTGTAGCCATTTTTCAATCCCTCCCTATTCTTCGCACTTGATTTCAATGACTTTCTTTTCTTCCATTCGGACTGCGCCGAAAGAAGCTGAGCAATAAACCTGTGTGCTATTTCGTTTATCACGTCTTGGGCCAATATCCACATTGACATCTTGTCCAACTGCAAGCAGCAGACCAGATTTACAATATGCAAGAACCCTACGGTGAGACGAAGCATCAGCATTTACGAGTTCAGTGCGTACGAACTCAAAGCCCATGAAAGTATTAACGTCGCCTTGGACGAGTGCTTTAACTGAGTTAAAATCAGCACTTGTTACTTCAGTTGACTGTAGTAGATCAGTGATCTGCTTAGCAGTACAAACAATGTAACGAGGATCTGACGGATCAGTTTCTGCAGCATCGAGTGTTTCTTTAGCGGCGCGTAGTTTGCCAATGGTTAAACCAGAGTTTGTAGCAGAACCACTCTCAACATAGTTTACAGCAATTTGCTGAGCAGCTGGGAATGTAACTGTACTAGAACCAGTTTTACCTGTTTGAACAGAACCGAAAGCAGACTCGAGAATAATCTCATCCATCTTACGACCAAGTGCCATTGAAGCATTTTGGCTATAAGGTGATGTAGGATCAATCAACATTCTGATTCGATCTTGACGGTCAATTAGCTCTGCCCAGTCAAAGTCACGCAATGAGACTCTACGTCTGTCATGCGGTACATTAATAAGCGGAGTGTCTTGGTGACGTCCAGTAACCTCTTGAGCAGAAGTCGCCCCGATACGATCATAAAAGTCAAACTCAGCATTTTGAGTTTCAACCCGTACGAATGGACGTAGGCGGGAGCCTTTCTGCTGTAGGAGATGCTCGACGTTTGCTTTGTACTGCTGTACAAAGGCTGTCGTAATTTGTAGGGACATAGTCCATACCTCCTTTTTTCAACATTAAGTTTAACGCTTCGGCTGCCCTTTCGGACCTCTGCTACCAGTTTATAGTCTAGGCATTATGACTTCGGACGGTAAACCGCTACCCGTTATTACTGTAACGCATTTTTGGCGTTAAGTAAACTATGATCCGAGCTTTGTTCCAGTGGTATTGCCCGCTGCGCGTCTAACAATACCCTGAGCATCTGCTCCAGAATAACCTGCAAATTCAGCACCTCTAATAGCAGCTTCAGGGTTAGTCACCCCTCGGCCTCTAGCTGATGACCTAATATTAGCCGTAACCGGATCTGACTTGCCTTGCTTTTTAATAATAGCGTTAGCTGCGTCTAAATACTTTGAAGGTACGGATAGTCGCTCAGCTAGGCGCTTTTGATATTCAAGATACCTATTTTGAGTACTAGCCGTTCGTCCCATTTTAGTCTTACGGAACTCCTCGTCAAGATACCCTATTTTAATCTTTTTTGCCATGGCTTATTTCTTTTTACCGCCCTTGCCTTTGCCGTAACCTTTACCTTTTGGCATATCAAGCTCCCTTCTTACTTTGAGAACGTTTCAAGTCCGCGTTAGACGGGGCCCCTTTAGACCCCGGCTTACGCATTTTTTCTCCAGACCCGGCTGCTATACGCTTACGCTTGGCGTGTATATTAGCCCACAATCCAATCTTACTCTTACCCATCTTAAGTATCCGGGTAAGCAAAGCCAAACAAGCCTTGCATCTTTTCTATGGCAGCTTGGTGACCGTCTACTTCGCTGTCACTGTACTGCTTCATAAAGTTAGGATCACGTTGGAGCCTAGCAATTTCTTGCCTGGCTGCATCTGGGGTTAGTGTAAATGAGTTGCCCCTACCTGATGTATCAGCACTATCCTCCATGATACCCATGCCTATCTTAGAAAACATCTTAATAAACATAGGATGATCACCAAGACCAGTCTCATCCAACCAACCTAGAAACTCATCACCTCCAAACTCTGCTGCTGCACGCTGAGCTGCGTCTACTCGTTCATCGTAGGCGTGTCCAAACTCTTGCCTAATATCACGATCCCACTCAGCAATCTGTGCTTCTTTGCCTGCGGCCATACCTTTATGACCTTCGTTTATATACTCCATATAGCCTGAGTATAACTTTTGTGCCTGAGCTTGAGATAAGCCCGACTCGTGCATAAGCCCAAGCATCTTGCTTTCCATTTCAGAGTTATACTCTAAACCGTCACTTAGCTCAGGGCGGTCAATCTCATATTTTTCTGGCCTGCCTAAACGATTATAAAAGTCATTCCAGTCTTCAGGACCTGAGTCCTCTTTTGGAATAACTACTTTATCAGCACCAACCATACGCTGGGCATGAACATAGCCTTTTGCAAGACCATTAATGTCCTGGATAGAAGCAAGACTCGGATCATGTCGAATATCGTCACCTAATGACGCTCTCCAATCACCACCCGAGCTACCCGCTTCTGCTGCACCTTCTGGTGCGACGGACCCGATTTCCTCACTCATCTTCTACCTCCTTTGGTAAGTTTAACAATTCTTGAGGATCTTTATCAATAAACCTCAAGATACTAATTACCACTCGACGCATGCCTTCTCGGTGTGCAGTCTCGTGGGTATCACCTGGTACATATGTTGCATCATTTACATGACCAACCTTGCACAAGTAATTCAGTACACGCTGGCCTGGTTCATTTAAGAACACAGACCTCATATCCGTGTGTAATTCGCTTAGCGGATTAGCTTGCTGTTGGGGCTTGTCCACCATTTAACATCGGCTCCATTCCGGTATTCTTAGCAGCCACAGACATATCTTTAGCTGTAGTTGCTTGTTGTTGCATTGCTGCTGCTTCTTCCATTTCCTGTTGCTGCTGAGCTCTTTGCTCGCGCTGCTTTTGTACTTCCTTAGGATCTGTAAGAGTTTCTGCAGGAGCATCTAATGTATGATGAGCCCACCTAAACGTGCCGTCAGCATCTATATTATCAAAAATCTCTGGCTTCATATTAGCTAGAGGTACCATTTGCTCTAAAAATCTAGTAAAGTTAAAGACTGACTGTGCTTTTTGAGCTCTAGCCACTGGAGATATATAATCAACGTGCAGCTTAACGCCTTCTAACTCTCCTGGCGGCCTAGGTAATTCATTACGGCGCATCATTAAAGCAAACACTCTATCAATCATAGGTCCAAGGAACTCGGATTGTAGTCTTCCAACCATTGGTCCCATAAGCCTCATTTTTTCTTCTTGACGCTGTAGCACTTCAGTTGCAGTCATTTGCGGACCGTCTCTCATTTGCAGCCAGTCTACATGAAATGATTTACTAATATGCTCTCGTCTAGACTCAATAAAGTCTAGGCCTACGTCTGGTCTTTCACCACCGATAAGAGGTTCTACTTTATCCGGTGTACCTGATCTATAGTAGTTAAGACCACCTGGTATAGTACGCAATGGCATCATAAAGCCGTCATCTGGTACCATAAGTGGTGGATCAGTTGCTTTTTGTGCTGCCCTAATAGTAGTCTTCATCATCTCGTTAACCATGCGAATATCAGGCAAACAAACCATAGCAGGAGAACGACCATATACTTCCCCAGAGGTCTTAGACCACCTAGGTACCATATAAGGGAACTCCATAAAGCCGCCTTCTTTTAGCATAAGAGATTCTTCTTGCAGCACATAGCAAGACTTCCAAGGCATATTATCCTTGTCTTTTTTATCGTAGTCTAGATCAGATCTAGGCTCTACGGCATGAATACAAGTAAATTCTTGAAATGGCTGCTTAGTAGCTATTTCTTTAAACTTGTCTGGTAAGACTGGTTCATAGAGCTGCATAAGCTGCCTTGCAGTATGCTTATACTTTCTATATAGAGTATCAACCACTCCTTCGTGGTTTTCTGCTACATAGCAATCTGCTAGATGAAAGGATCTAAACTGTATTGGCTTTCCTGGTCTATCTTCAACATAAAATACGGCTGTACCGTATGAACCTATATCAAGGTACATTTCGTGCACTGACGTAATAAAATTAGTTTCAGGAAGATTAAAGCAGCTATCGAACATTGCTTCGACAGTGCCTTGCAGCCATTGTCTCATACCTAGAGTTGGCTCGTCAGAACCTGGAACTCGTAGCGAGAACCAACGTTCAGCCGTATTGGTCAAATGACCATGTAATCCAGAAGCCAACTGTTCATTGGCTAAGGGTGCTGTTGAGTCAAATACTTTATCAAACCTAGAGCTATTGCCTCTGTGACGTCCTTTTGTGAAATCGCCTCGGCGAGGATTGACATAGTCGGTACAATCCTGCCAGAGGTTTTCCCACGGAGAACGCCAAGATTCAAGCTGCTCAAGTCGTTTGACTATTTGGTTTACAGCATTATCTTTCATTCTTAGTAATTACCAAGTTTTTCTGAAGCACCGCCAAGAAGTTTTTTCTTCTTGATCTTCTCCATTTCGACTCCTTCACCAGATGTCAAGATAGTTGACTTTTGACCTTTACGCATCTTTTCAGATTCAGTCAAATCATCTACTGATTTCTTGATTTCCTCGTCGCTAACCTTTGGTGGGGTTGGCGCTGGTGGTGGGGGAGCTGGTCTACCGCCTCCGCACATATCTACCTCCTTTTTACAAATGTATGCCCTACGGTTTTATACCCTAGAGCGTTATACAACTGCTTAGTCTCTTCGGTTTTAACTCCTGTAGACGAAGCAGGTCTTACTTCTTTCGCACCGTTTGCAAATCCCCAGTCTTCAAATTCTTTAATCAATCTTGCTGCAGCAATACCACCACGCCTGTCTTGACTAACGAATAACAACATATCGGTTGCTACTAAGTCCTTACCGAAATAATAACTCGAAATGAGTCCGACGTACATCCCAAAAATTTTATTTTCAGGAGATACCATAATACGGCAAAAATAGACCTCTGGGTTAGCTATCCACGTAGTGGCCATCGCCATTATAACATCTGCATCAAAATCAAGGTGACTATAACTTGACTCAGAATGTGCTTCTTTAGCTAAAAGCAGCACCTGGTCCATATCGGATAGTTTTAAATCCCTAATAGTTACCGAAGATTGCATACTCTCCATCCGCCATACGTGGCAAATTCTTGTTGTTTTTATTGATACGGTCCCTGATTCCTAGTGCAAGATACCTCATTGCATCGGCGGGGTGTGATGTCCAGTCATGTAGAGGACGGTCTTTAAATGTATTATTTTTCTCGTCAAAATCTTTACGGTACTGTCTAAGTGCTTCAATAAGCCGCTCGCACTTTGTTCCGTCTATATAGCAACGGGGCAAAATGCTACGTACCGCTTCAATACCATCATCAATTCGTAGTTGAGGTACGACACGGAAACGTATACCAAGCTCGCGAGCTATTTCTATACGAGACTTACCAGTACTAAAATCTCTTACTTGAATATCGTGGGGCGCGATATGATCGCCGTAAACGTACTCTTTTTCTCGTACGACTTTTATGTAGTGAGGTAACCCCTCTCCCTCATTTTCATAGTAGTCAATAATCCTAATTTCATTGTGATGCATCTGAAAAAAGATAATCACGGTAGAATCACCTACACCTAAGTCCCAAGCTGTATGTACGTCAAGCGTAGGTTCATACGGAACTTTGTCTAGATGGTTATCGGCTAGCAGACGAGCCATCGCGTTACCATAATAGGAACCAACAAGTGGAGCATCAAAGGAACAAAAGAATTCCTGCTGTATCATTTCCTCAGGCATACCTGAAGCTCGCTCTTCGTCAATGGCTGACATAGGTATTGCCCTAGTATCTTCTACTGACAACACTTGCTGAAACCAAGTTTCATTCTTTTTAGCTACATTTAGTAAGTCGTATCCGTGGTTTCTACCTCGAGCGGTATAAATAAACATCGCCCATCCGCCATTCTCTGCCAAGATGGGACGAATGTAATCCCATGCTCTGGGATCTTGCAAGGCGTATTCAGAGAATACCACTCCAACGGGATTTGCCCCAACCAGTCTATCGACGTTGTCGGTACCCACCACTTGATAGATTGAGCCATTTTTTAGTGTAAGCCTCATTTCCGTATTATTAATAGCCTCATGCATGGGCTTCGGAAAATGATCTAAAAACTTACGGCCATCTCTCGTCATACCATCCCAAGCAATCTTACGACCTTGGTTATAGGTTGGAAATAAATGCCAGTACAATCCGGGACGCGTTAACGCGGAGACTGCACACCAGTTGATGCTGCACAAGTCTTTACCCGCTCGACGATGCCAAACGCATACGGCTCTCTTGCCGCCGTTTTCCATAAACTTCCACATAGGCAGTTGATAGTCACGTGGCGTCCAGTTACTCGGTACTTGAATCTTCATCTAAATCCGCAAACTTTACAACTTGAATATTTACTGCGCCATCAACTGTGGCGTCGATGTCGACTGCTTTACGCTTAGGCGCAACGTACTGCGCTAGCTCTTTCATTGCTTGCAGCCGTAAGCCATGATCAAGCGATGTGTCGTTTACAATCATAGCCATACCCTCGATAGGATCGCAGTTAAGCTCATCTAATCGATCTTGAATAGCTTGGGATCGTTTATTGGCAGCACCAGCAGGTCGTCCTGCACCTTGGCGCGCGCCTCCTTTACCTGACATGAATTCATCTCCGTAAATTTATATATAGTATTATACGAAGAAAGTATGTTCCTGTAAACCGAATATAAGTTATTGGCCTATTGTATTTATTGGTAACTATAGCTTTGTTTAAAAATAAATTCTAATATTTCCTCTATATAGGTAATATATGCTATCGGATAAACCCCGATTGTAAATATTGCCCCCGCAGAACGACCGAATAGGCGCTATAGAGCCTCGGACCGCGTCCCGGCGCCCCCGGGCCCCAGACCTGGGACCGTTTCCGGACTGGTTTTGATTTGATTTTATCCTTATTTGTCAATGGTTTATGGCTATTGCGCCAGGAATCGGGGCGATACAGACAAATACAGACGTTTTCGCGCCGTAATCCGTGCTGACAGGGAGAGGTTAGGGATTTTTGATTAATATTGATATTAAATCAGTGGGACTCTATATAATAACGGGTGGTGAATAGACTATTTATAATTAATTTTAAAATAAATTTAAAAAAAGGTTTACAAATAGATTTTATTGTCGTACTATATTAATAATGACCAATACAAATATGTGTGTGGTTTAATATAAAGGAGAAATGTTATGGAAGATCATAACAACACTCCGCACACGCATGACGATCATGATTGCTTTGATCATGCCGAGTATTATGAAGAATATGACGGCGATCATCGTTATCACGGTTGGACATGCAGCAAGTGCGGTGCATTAATACAAACCGGCTAATAGCCATTATAAAGGAGAATAATTATGAGTGATTTTATTATCGAAGGTACACCAAATAAAGAGGTGTACAATTTTCTGAATGAGTTGAGAGACTCTGGTGAAATAAATATGTTTGGGGCGACTAATTATATTGTCGAGATGTTTAATTGTAATAAAGATCAGGCGCGTAAATTATTGGCTGGTTGGATGGAGAATTATCGTGGGTGACATAATATTCCATGTGGTTATGGCCCTGATATTTACAGGAAGCGCAAGTTTTATTGGCTGGTTTATCTGGTCGTGTATTAAAATAGGAGAATAGTATGAGCAACGTAATAAGAATTAGCGATTATCAGTATGGTAAATCATACAAGGCGGAAATTGATATATCACACGACTGTCCGGTATTTCATTTTATGGCTTGGATTGAAAAATATAAACTCGGTCATAATTTAATTGAAGCGAGTGGGCCAGGAGGTGGAAATCCGTGCTTTGAAATTTATCACATGGATAAAACGGTACTGCTTGCAGCACTCAGTGAACACCATGATACTAAAATTACAGACAGTTTCCTGGACGAGTCCATATATCAATAAAGCGATCGGCTCTGTTGACAGTGTGTTGACAGAGCCATTTTTATTATATAAGAGAATTTTATTTTTTTTTAAATTAAACCTATGCCCCATTGTCAATAAATACAATATGCCAATAATATTATGGTATAGGTTATAAATCGGTCGGCTCTTTTTGTATTGGGCCACGGTTCACGCACCAATAAACGGTGTACATTAGCCGCATAATGCGGTAGGATGATAAATAGAAAGGAGAAATGCTTATGATAGTATCAGAACTAATTGAGATCCTGCAGGGACATAATCCCGATCAGGAAGTGAAGATCGCAACCAATCGAGCCAACCCGTATATGTCGTCGGTTCGTGGAGCGGTCGCTACAGGCAGCACATACCTGTATATATGTCAGGACTATGATAGTACTGCTTTGGAGTTTGATCCATGGCAGGAATTAGACGGTCCATATCCATACGAATAAACAGAGAGGAGAATAGTATGATAGACAGAGTAAAACTTAGCCAGGAAACCTTGGCACACACTGACGAGCAACTCAAGACAATGTCAATGGCTGATATGAGCCAGTTGTATTGTCATATCGTCAAAGCCCCAACAGCACCTAAGTTCTCAGACAAGAATGCTGCAATCAAGCGTATTCGTAAGATGGCTGAAGAAGTTATTAATGCTGCAGACGTCCAACCAGTACCGGAACTAGACGAGGTTCTTTCCGTTAAAGCGGTCGGCCGTCCCAAAAACAAGCCACGTGAGTATATGTTTCTTGATCACGGCGAGAACCGTATTGACGGTGTTGCCAAACAAGCACAGGCCATACACAATAACATGGTCCATGATGCTTGGATCCCAGAGGCAGACGTACGCAGCAAGGTTGAGTCCCTTAAAGCGGACGGTTCTCTTGCCACAAAGCAGTCGTCGTGGAGGATCTTTCAGTACTATAGGTCTACACTGATCGGTCGTGGCTTATTAAAGATGCGTAACGCACAATAGACTATATATTAAGGGGCAGCTTCGGCTGTCCCTTTTTTATTTCCAAATTTTTCCGTTTACAATCTGACATTGACCGTGGTAGAATGTAAGCATTAATCTAGAAAGGAGAATGTGAATGGCACATTTAGTTGAGACTATGGCATATGCCGGAGAAGTTCCTTGGCACGGTTTAGGTACCAAGGTTGAAGATAATCTAACACCAGCACAGATGTTACAAGCTGCTGGTTTAGACTGGACTGTATCACGCCGTCCAGTATTTGTTCCACAGGAACCTGGTTACGATCACACTGAAGGTACACTTACTACTAATGAGTATGGTATGCTGGTGCGTGACTCTGATAACAGGATCCTTGGTCCATGTGGCAAGAATTATATTCCTGCCCAAAATGAAGAGGTTTTTGGCTTCTTCAATAAGTTCGTTGAATCAGGTGACATGACTATGGGTACAGCCGGTTCTCTTGAAAACGGTCGTCAGGTGTGGGGTCTTGCTAATATCAAGCAAGGGTTCAAGCTGCCGGGTGGTGACGAGGTTCAGGGTCATTTGCTCATATCGCATCCACATCAGTGGGGCAAGTCATTGACCATTATGTTTACTCCAGTCCGCGTCGTGTGTAATAACACATTGACTATGGCTCTGGGTCAACAGGGCGAACGCTTTAGAATGCCACACGTTAAGGCATTTGACACTGAGGTCGTTGCTGCAGCTGAATTAGCTCTTGGACTAGCTTCAACTCAACTCGAGTCTTTTGAAGAGCAGTCTAAGTTCTTGGCTAGCAAGCAATATAATGATGATCATTTTGATCGTTTCTTGGCTCAGTTATTCCAACCTGCATTACTTGCTGATAGCACTGTAGACCGTACGCAATTCAACCGTACCTGTGAGACTGTACACGAGCTTGTACATACTCAGCCAGGTGCCAAGATGAGCGAGGGTTCGTGGTGGTCAGCACTCAATGCAGTAACATACTATGTAGATCATAAGGCCGGCCGTAATCGTGATGCCAGTCTTAATTCTGCATGGTTCGGTCCACGTGCTGCAACCAAGCGTAAGGCACTGGAAATCGCAACTGAAATGGCGGAGGCATCATAAAATGCAAACTACCTTCACTTTTGTGAAGTCAGGAAAACCGTCCCTAGCTCGACAGGCTAGGGACATTTTAAACATTGTAGAAGCTAAAGGATCTATTGAAAAAGAAGATCTAATAAAGCAGATACAAATTGACGTTAAATCGAAGCAGACCGCAGAGAGGTTGCTGTCATATTATAAGACAGCACTAATCTCTGAGGGTTTTATGGAAGAGAGGAAACATGGCTAACGCTCGTGGAAAAAAAGTGGATACTACTTATCTTAGTATCGATCAGGCAGAAGAGCGAGGGTTCCTTCACAGGGACTATATTGCTCACTGTCTAAGATGGTCACACGTTGTCAAGTATCTTGGTACAAGCCAAAGATACCAATCAGCGCGTGTACTTGATGTTGGTTGTGGTAAAGAAATGCCACTATCAAAACTGCTGCACTCATCACGTATGGGTACAGCATGGTATGGCGCAGTCGATGTTGCACCACTGGTTACACCAGAGCAATTTCGTAATGCCTCATGGAAGCCACATAAACTATGGTCTAAGACTGATGTGTGTACATTAACTCCAGACGATTTTGAAGCACCGCCTTCTGTTATCGTCTGCTTTGAAGTTGCCGAACACGTAGAGCCTGATCATTGTCGTCGTATGCTGGCTAAATTTCATGAAATACTTGAAGATGACGGTCGAGTCTTTTTAAGTACGCCTTGCTATGATGCACACACTGGTGCTGCAGCTAATCATGTTAACGAAATGACATACCAGGCATTTGGTGCTGCCCTTGAAGATACAGGGTTCAGGGTCGAAGGTCATTGGGGCACGTTTGCTAGCATGAAAGACTATAAGGACGAGCTCACACCTGCTCAAAAAGAGGTGTGGGATGAATTGCGACAATATTATGACACTAACTATTTGTCAACTATTCTTGCACCACTTGTACCTGCTCATAGTCGTAATGTGTTGTGGCAGCTAACCAAAGATCAGTCAATACCAAGACTATTCCCTAATTTAAGGGACGTCGAAGGTATTTGGGGGTCGTCAGAAGAATGGGAGAAACTATGTCCCTAACAAGTGACATACGTGAATTCCACGAAAAGTTCGGTATTGACTATGCGGGTCCACCTCGCAAGCTCGATACCGAGCTTCTCCAGTTTCGCGTTAATTTTATGAAAGAAGAGCTTATCGAGTATATTGAGTCTGCTACTATGGCTGACCAGCTTGATGCTCTTGTAGATCTAACTTACATTGTACTAGGCACAGCACACTTACAAGGGTTTCCATTTCAAGAAGCCTGGGATCGTGTGCACGCTGCCAATATGCAAAAGGTCAAAGGTCAATCAGAACGATCAGACAAGTTTGATGTTATTAAGCCGGAGGGATGGACACCACCAGATTTAACAGACTTGGTTGGTGAACAGATGGAGTTGTTTAATGATAATAGTACTAGACGGTCCTGATGGGACAGGTAAGACAACTTTGGCTGAGCGTATGTGTAAGCTGCTTGATGCTGAGTACCTGCACCTTACATACCGGTGGAAAGAACGGATATTTGATTACCATACCGCTGCCATACGCTATGCAGCAAGACGTCAAAGGCCTATTGTAATAGATCGATGGTGGCCAAGTGAAGCTGTGTATGCAAAGGCATATAGAGGCGGATCTGACTGGCCTTTGCAAGGTCGCATGTGCGATCGCGTTGCTAAAAAGTTTGGCGTGATTTACGTATACTGCTTGCCTGATGATGTGCAATCTGCAATCGCAAACCACGCCGAGTTAAAGCAACAAAGGGAGGAAATGTATGAAGACATCGAAGCTGTTGCTGATTTATATCTTAAGCTGTGGAATGGTGAAAGTACACACGAGGATAAAGGACAATATATAGACCAAGTTATACGCACAGGCGGATTATGGAATGCTCCTGATACAATTAAGTACTCTATTTCCGAGTGGGGTCATTGTATGGATTTATTCGTAGAACGCGTGCATGCTTTGTCAATGGCTTGGCAAACAATGCAGCTTCCAGAATTATTGTGGTATGACAACTGGAATATGACCGGTCATGCTGCATGCTCAAATTATTTATTTGTTGGCGAGCGAGTCAACCCTAAGTTTCGTGAGTTGTACTGGCCATTTTATGATTATGGTAATAGCAGCTTGCATTTAACTCAAGCAATACATAAATTAAATTTACCAGAGTCTGAGTTTATGTATGCCAATGCGTATAATAATGATGGCTCTCCTAATATGCTTATCGATCGGCTGCTTGAAGAATATCCTAAAAAAATAATAACACTTGGTAAGCTAGCAGGTGAAGCTGTGAGGTTAGGCGGACATAAGACGCACGCTGAGCTGCCGCATCCTTCTTATGCTAAACGCTTTAACAAGGTTGATCTAGTGGAGGTACTTAAACATGCAATCAGTTAACAACGAATGGCTAACAATTATAGAAGATCTTTTAGAAAGTGGTCATACAATAAAACCAAGAGGGTTGTCTTGTTTAGAGCTGTGCGCTTATCAGTCAAGAATAAGCATGGTCAATCCTGTGTTATATATCCCTAGTCGTAAGATTGGATACAAGTTTATGGCAGCAGAAGCTGCGTGGATTTTATCAGGTGACAACCGTACCAGTACTATAACACCTTATTCTCGTGAGATTGGTAGGTTTAGTGATGACGGTATTACATACCATGGTGCCTATGGGCCTAAGATTCGTGATCAGCTGCACTATGTTGCTAACTGCTTGGTTAAAGATCCGGATAGCCGTCAAGCAGTAATTAATATTTGGCGTGAAAACCCACCGGCTACAAAAGATGTGCCTTGCACTTTATCGCTGCAGTGGGTAATAAGAGACAACACTCTTCATTGCTTTGATACGATGAGATCATCTGATGTGTGGCTTGGTTGGCCTTATGACGTATTTAATATGAGCATGCTTAGTAGATATTTGCTGCTGTACATTAGAGAGATAACTAAGATTGAGTATGACCTTGGCACGCTGACTTTGACTGCTGGCTCACAACATTTATATGAGCAGAATAGACTAGCAGCAGAGGCTATTGTACATCAAGAACATAAATCAACAGACTGGCGTTTACCTTTGTATGAGTTATCTGAGCCTGACTCTTTGATTGACTTTTTATGGGAGTGCGCAGAGCATGGAACACTCACGACCTGACAAAGATGATTATTTCTTGGCAATGGCAAGGCTTGTTTCGTACCGTAGTACGTGTAGTCGCCGTGCTGTTGGCTGCGTTTTGGTTGACAAGCACAACCATGTTTTGGCTACTGGCTACAACGGTGTGGCTAGCGGTGAGTCCCATTGTATTGACATTCCTTGCCCTGGGTCTAAGCTGCCTTCTGGTACTGGACTCGACAAGTGTGAGGCAATACACGCTGAACAAAATGCTATTTTGCAGTGTAGTAATGTACGAGATATTGAAACAGCGTATATCACAACAAGTTGCTGCATTACGTGCACTAAATTATTAATGAATACGGGGTGTAAGCGTATTGTCTTTATCAAGGCATACACTGATCAAACCCCAAAACAACTATGGAAAGGAGAATGGATAGAACATGGCCCAATTAAGTATGTTCCTGCCAAAGGCAGACTGGAGGCCTCCGAAAGAGTTGCCAGATCTAAGTCAAGCAAAGGTAATATCGTTAGACGTAGAAACTTGCGATCCGCACTTGCTAACATCTGGCCCTGGAGGCGTTAGGCATGACGGTAAACTCGTCGGCATTTCAGTTGCAACGGACACTGGTTATTGCGGGTATTTCCCCATCGCTCACGAAGGAGGAGATAACCTTGACAGTAACGCAGTCCTTCGATGGGCAAGGGATACCTTTGGAGGATCCCAAGACAAGGTTGGAGCAAACTTGCTCTACGATCTTGAGTGGCTTAGGTCAGCAGGGGTACAGGTTAACGGTAAGCTCAGAGATATACAAGTTGCCGAGCCCTTAATTGACGAAGAAAAAGACGGCGGCTTTAGCTTAAATAATCTTTCTAAGTTTTATCTTAATCATGAGAAAGAAGAAAAGCTATTACGAGAAGCAGCAAAGTCTTTTGGTGTTGATCCAAAGGGTGGCTTGTGGAAATTACCTGCTAGATACGTAGGTCCGTATGCTGAGGCTGATGCTCAGCTTCCACTAGAGATATGGAAGAAGCAAGAGGTCATCTTAAAAGAGCAAGGCTTATGGGATATATTTGAGCTTGAGTCTAGGTTACAAAATGTTACACTAGATATGAGGTTTAAAGGTGTGCGCATAGACATGGACGAGGCTGAAAAGCTAAATGATCTTTGTCTATCGCAAGAAGCTAAGCTGTTGACACAGCTTAGAGATGACTGCGGACATGTTGTAGAGTGTTGGTCAGCTGATGACTTATCAAAAGCATTTGATAAACTAGGTATCTGGTATCCGCGTACAAACAGAGGCAATCCTTCTTTTACTAGTGACTGGTTAAGCAGCCATGATCATAGCTTTGCTAAACAAGTATCTGAGTGGCGCAAGGTAAATAAAATGCGTCGAGATTTTATAGAAGGTATTTGCTTAAAGCAGTCATATAACGGTAGGATACACGCACAGTTTCATGCCTTACGTAAAGATGCTGATGGTACACGGACAGGGAGGTTTAGTTCATCTACACCTAACTTGCAGCAAATACCAGCTCGTGATCCTCATTGGGGCCCGTTAATCAGAAAGTTATTTTTACCAGACGAAGGTAAACAATGGGCTTGCCTTGATTACAGTCAACAGGAACCTAGAGTCTTGATGCATTATGCTGCCCTTCGAGGTTTAAGAGGTGCACAAGAAGCCGTTGACCAGTATAACAATGATCCTGATACAGACTTCCATCAGATCGTTGCTGATATGGCTGGCATTAGTCGTAAACAAGCAAAGACTATCAATCTTGGTATGTTTTACGGTATGGGTATTTATAAGCTCAGTCAAGAATTAGGCCTGGAGCAGTTTGAAGCCAAACCTATTTTTGAGCAATACCATAGCCGTGTACCATTTGTGCGCCAGCTAGCTCATGAGTGTACTAGAGCAGCTAACAGTAAGGGATACATAAAAACCTTGCTAGGTAGGCATAGGCACTTTAACATGTTTGAACCAGCTGACAGCAGAAATACGTGGCCTAACAGAGAGACGCCACTAAATAGAGAAGCTGCAATGGAAGTATGGAAAGAACGACCATTGCGAAGATCGTTTACTCATAAAGCACTGAATGCTTTGATTCAAGGCAGCAGCGCGGATATGACTAAAAAGGCTATGCTAGATTTATATGATGAAGGCATAGTCGCTCATATCACAGTCCATGATGAGCTTGATTTTTCCGTTGAGGATGATGTACAAGCGAACAAATATCGTGATATAATGGAAAATTGTGTTGACATTAGCGTACCACTAAAAGTTGACGTAGAAATAGGCCCTAACTGGGGTGAAATTAAATAGAAAGGAGAATGGTATGTGGTTATATACCGATCAAGGGCATGTATCAGTTGTTGCAGATCGTAACAACAATAAAAAAGT
>MDTB01233179.1_pt1 | contig 40599 bp, 37 predicted proteins | sample 811161 | NCBI WGS metagenome assembly MDTB01 (sample SAMN05326650, study PRJNA326480) | marine metagenome | isolation source: seawater | place: Mediterranean Sea | collected 2009 | reverse complement strand
TGATTGCAATGAGCGCCTTAGTGACGACCCAGGCTTCTGCGGAAGTGTCCTACAACGTTGGTTTTGTCAGCGAATATTATTATCGTGGAATCTTTCAAAAGTCATCGAGTGCCAGTGCTGGGATTGACTTCGAGCAAAATGGACTTTATCTGGGAGCATGGTCGGCGGATGTGGGTGATGGTTTAGAAGTAGATCTCTATGGCGGCTACGGAATCGAGACAGATGCTGGTTTTTCGGCGAGCCTAGGGTTTACCGGCTACTACTATACGGGCGATTTTGACGATACGTATCAAGAGGTCAATCTGGGCCTTGGTTACGGCATGTTCAGTTTGGGTTATTCCAGCGGGCAGTGGGATGGTTTTGGCGCGGAAGAAGACTATGACTTCTTGGAAATTGGCTTTTCTACCGATTCAGGTTTGTATGGAACCTATGGAACTTTTGGCAAAGACTTTGATGGTGACTATTTCGAGTTCGGGTACGGAACCTCGATCTCGGAGTTTGACGTCGGCGTTTCTTACATTTTGACCGATGAGTTGGGTGACCAAGAGGGTGGGGAAGCCGAAGCGATTGTTTTCTCGATCGGAAAAGGTTTCTGATCGTTAGGTTAACAATGATGATTGAAAGGGCGCCTTGCGCCCTTTTTTTTGGTTGAAAACCTTAGACCCTAAGAAGAAACAACAGAGAGGAAATAGTCAGTCAAGCGGCGAAGGTTTCCGGTCAAGTCTCGAACCAGAAGCGGTTGGAACAGCCCTTAGCAGGAGTCAGGGTTTCTATTTTGCTAGGAGAAATTGACTCGACATTGTCATAGCGGGATCCTGGACATCGGTTAATGTCCATTGGTGAGCCTGCTTATCTGGGCGAAGACGCTGCCGCTCCAGGTACTCTCTAGAAACGCCTTCTGGATCAACGCTGACGATGGTGCTGATCATCCAGCCGGCTTCAAATCGCGTGGTGTAGTGGAGGATAACGAAAGGCATATTGCTCGCGACGAAGACGCCTTTAATCTGGTTCGACGAAGGATCAAAGTACCAAAGCCCGCTCGCGCTGAGCCTACGGTGGTCGCCATCGTGACTAAAAGACTCTGCAAACACACTGGTCTGATCAGGTCCCCAGCGGTAGGTTTGCTCTGTTGCATCTGATTGCCACCGGCCTCCGATGTAGTCGGAGAAACCTGTCATGGGACCAGCGTTGTCTGCGGGCTCAGCACGGGTTGTAACCGTAATCGCAATGAACACAATTACGAAGCAGATATGAAAAGCCTTCAGCAGTGGTTCTCGGAGGAAAATGCATCGCCTGAGGCCAAGGAAGCTTGTAGGGCTTTTCGGAAAAAGTTTGGTCATGTCTGACTTCCTTTTTGTGAAATCCGAAAAATTTTAAGCCAACGCCAGTAGCCTACAATAACAATGACAATATAGATGCCGAAGAGTAGGGCGGTAAAGTAGAGCGCCCGATCGAGATAGAGCACAATCGCGGCTGCGTCTATCACCAGCCAGTAAATCCAATTTTCTAATATTTTTTGGGTCACCATGTAGGTGGTCACAACGGCTGCGCAGGTTGTAAAAGCATCAAGAAAAGGTGCCTGGCTATCGGTCTGAAGGAGTACCCATCCAAGGCTGCTGGTGCTGGCAGCGATGAATGTTAGGGCCAATAGGTGTTTGGGTATGGACCAGCGGATGATGGCTCTTGCCTTTGGCAGAGGGTGAGCCGAGGCCTTCGATCGCCATTGCTGGAATCCATATCCCGCCATGCCGAGGTAGTAAATTTGCAAGGCGCTTTCCGCATAGAGCCCAACTTCAAAAAACAAGAAAAGGTAGATGAGCGTCGAGCCACCCGCGGCGGCCCAGCACCAGAGGTTTTCTCGGACGGCCAAAATTAAATACACCAATGCTAAAATGACGGCAGCGAGCTCCATGGCTGAGGTTTGGCGCAAACCGTCGGCGAGCGCTGAGACTGTATCGTTCATTGGATATCTCTCACTGGTTGCCTCGTTTTGAGGCGCGTTTTGGGCTAATTTGATCAAGCAAAAGGTTGAGCGCTTAGTCCAACGAGGTCAATGGTTGGTAACCAATTCTTGGGTGAAGGAACAGGCGTTATGGACCGGAAATACGGCAAAGCGGCGTCGCCTGTTTGGACGGCTCAATGGTCCGAATAGATCTTTTTTAAATCTCGCCCAAGGCCGTTTTAAGCAGCGCAAACTTTCCTTAAAACTCAACTTTCCTTGAAAGCCAAACACCCCAAGTTTGCATTACTGCCCTCACTGTCCCGAATAAGAAACCGTCAACCCAATGGTTCTTGGTTCGCCGAACTGAAAATAGGGTTCAGTTACATAGTCTTTGCGTGGATCGTTACCAAAGCTGCCAAAGCCGCGGGTATAAATTGTCTCGTCTGTCAGGTTACGCCCCCACACCGATAGTCGCCAGTTTGGCCACTCCATGCCTAATGCAAGGTTCACAGTGGTAAAGGCCTTGCTCCGCGTGTCATGTCGGTCTGAAAAATAGTAGCTCGCCTTGTGGTCAATGCCGAGACTCGCGAACCGGTTGCCTTGATCAAAGCTCAAGGCCGCACTGGCGGTAATCTTCGGCGCCTGGGCCTGTTCACGTCCCCCAAGGTCGTCACCAAATTCATTGATAAATTGATCAAAGGTTGCATCCAAATAACCCCCTGCAAAGCGCAGCTGCCAAGACTCAAACAACTGTGTTTCGACTTCAACTTCCAAGCCTTGATTAACACCTTCGGCCGCATTGCCTAAAAAGTCGATAAATTCAGTGCTTCCGTCCGATCGGGCGAGCACCAGAGAACTTTTAACTTGCTGATCGCGCCGGTCCGCATGAAAAAGTGCGAATCTGATTCTTGACCTCTGGGTTTGGGCTTTAAACCCCAGTTCGGTCTCGATCAAGGTTTCCGAATCAAACTCTCGCAATGCTTCATCGAGGGTGCCATCGGTGTTGAATCCGCCTGCCTTAAAACCTTTGCTTAGGCTCAGATACAGCTGTCCGCCTGAATTCAATACATATTGCAGGCCCAACCGACCTCCCCATAGGGTTTCAGAAGGATCAAATGCCACCAGCAATGAGTCGTCGAATTCCCGACGGCGGCGCTCGATCCTCAGCCCAGCGTTCAGTTTGACGCGATGAGCTAGGGACAGTGATGTTTCAGCGAAGAGCGCCGTAGCCTTGTTCGAGTAGTCGCTGTTGTAAGGCGCCGCAAAAGTATAGCGTCTTAAAAGATCGCTTCTCAGTTCAGTTCGGTAAAGACCCAGGGCCCAAGTCGTTGCGGCCTCATCCCGCTCAAGAGAGGGGCTTGAGACAAGGCGCAATTCTGCACTGCGGTGAGATTGATCCCGGAAGTACTCATCCGTTGATTGATAGCCGAAGGGGTGAATGCCAACGTAGCTCCAGTCCTCGTCATAGCCATACCCTAACTTTGAGTCGCTGATGGAAGCTAAAAATTCAAGCGATGCGGCCGTGAGATTGCGCTGCAGAGAGACGGCAAGGGCTTTGGTTTTTTGACGATCAAACCCGGGTTCGTCAGACAAGGTGTTGCGTGTATTGTCTAACGTGAACGCATCGAATCCGTTATCTACATCAGCAACAATCGCGGTTAACTTTGTGACGAATGAGTCGCCTTCAGAAACAAGTTTTAGATTGAGATGATGCTCATCAATGTCGTTGGTATCGCTGCGATCTAAGAAAGCGTTCTGGTAGTGGCCATCGGCAATCTGGCGACTGAAATTCAGTCGTGCGGAGGTTTTACTCGTGAGCGGCTGATTGAGGGTGATGCTGGCCTGTCGAGCGTTGTGAGAAGCGATACCGGTGGTGATTTCTAGCGATGAGTCAGGTTGGGGATCTTTTGTTGTGATGGCGATGAGTCCGGCGAGTCCATTCGCCCCGAATCGGGTCCCTTGAGGGCCGCGCAAAATCTCAATTTGTTGGAGGTCGGTTAGGGTTGCGATCGTGCCGAGCCCGCTAAAATCAATGCCATCAATCATGAGCCCAACCGAGCTGTTCAGAGGCTCGGCATATTGACTGCGCTCACCGATCCCCCGTATCTGAAAAAATCTAGCTCGGGAGGTCCCCATTGCGTAGTTCAAATTCGGGACGAGGTTTAAAAGTGCTTCGAGGTGGGTCGCCCCTCTTGCGAGCTTTTCGGTCTCTGAGAGCACGGTAATGCTGGTTATGGTGTCGAGTTCTTCTGAGTTGTGAAAGTCCGCGCTGACAACGACCTCGGGTAGGTCCTGGTCACTGGCGAAGACACTGGTCGTGCACAGCATTAGGCAGATTAAAAGGGTTCGAAACATAGTCACCTCATTTCATTGGTCTTAAATCCGAACGAAACGAAGGGAGGAGATCTGAACGTCCTTTTCCTACGCCGGTATAATCCGGATCAGGTTCTAGGGTTCGCCTTTTGGCATCTCAGGTCCTGGGACCACCCCTAAGGTGATAGCTATAATACCGGCTCTTACGCGATAAGCAAGAACAATCCCAGCGTCATCGCGGATAGATCGAGATGTCTTGTAAATCTTATAGTTCGGCCAAATTCTGATGATTGTCAAATCGATGAATCGGAGCAGGCATCGGGTACTTCAGTCCGGTTGCACAGTTAAATAGTAGCACTCGGGATCCGGATTTAATGCGGCCACTTTTACGTTCTTGGATTAACGCAGCAGCGGTTGCAGCGCCTTCTGGACACAAAAGGATGCCCTCTGTTTTCGCGATTGAGGCCTGAGCTTTTAAGATTGCCGCGTCGGAAACAGCGGTGGCGAAACCTGCACTGTCGCGGACTGCCTTAAGGATCAGGAAGTCCCCCAAAGCGACTGGAACGCGAATTCCTGCTGCTGCGGTTTGTGCATTGGCCCAAGGTTCAGCATGATCCAATCCCTGTTCGAAAGCCTGAACAATCGGTGCGCAGTGCTCCGCCTGGACGGCAACCATTTTTGGGCGCGACTTTCCGATCAGTCCAAGCGCCTCAAGCTCGTCAAAGGCTTTCCACATGCCGATCAAGCCAGTTCCTCCGCCTGTGGGATAGAGGATGACATCCGGTAGCTCCCAGTGCATCTGATCGACCAATTCGAAGCCCATGGTTTTCTTACCTTCGATTCTGTAGGGCTCGCGCAGGGTTGCGGTATCAAACCAAAGGCCTTGTTCTGCGCCTGTCTTCACGATCTTTCCGCAATCATTAATCAGGCCATTTACCTTGAACGTTTTGGCACCATAAAAAGCCATCTCCTGAAGGTTCACTTCCGGTGTATCGCTTGGGCAGAAACACAAAGACTCGATCCCCACGGCGCTACAATAGGCCGCCAGCGCGCTGCCTGCGTTACCATTGGTAGGAATTGCCATTTTCCCAACGCCAAACGATTTCGCGAGGTTCACCGCCAGCGCCAATCCTCGGGCTTTAAAAGACCCAGTGGGAAGTCGGCCCTCGTCTTTGATGAGGACCTGATCTAAATCGAGTGTTTGCGAAAGGGCCTTGCTCTCGATCAGCGGGGTGAAGGTCTCTCCCAGCGAAATCGGCGGCGCTCTCAGAGGGAGCAATTCTTTGTAACGCCAAAGCGTAGGTTCACGGTTTTGAAGTTGCTCACGAGTGAGAATTTTTTTGATGGAGGGAAGATCGTATCGGACCAGCAGCGGCTTTCCTGCCTCAGAGATGGTTTGAATCCTATCGGCTGGATAATGCTGGCCTGTTGCGCTGCACTCAAGATGGGTGACCTGGTTTGGATGATTAGATTCGGACAGCTGCACGTGCACCTCTTAGCGGGATACCGGGGATGACTTAGCGCCTAGCTCCGGTGACGTCTGCCAAACCGGATTCAGAGTCTCAAGGGCTTTGGCCAAACGAAGCACAGAAAGGTCAGCCCCTGGGCGGCCGATAATTTGAAGCCCCACCGGAAGTCCTGTTTCGCTAAAGCCGTAGGGTAGTGATAATGCCGGTAGGCCGGTAACAGAAATTAAAGAGCAGGATTGCATCCACTCGATATACGTACCCATGGACTGACCCTTGATTTGCTGCACATACTCCAAGGAAGTATCAAACGGCAGCACTTGCACCACCGGCGTTAGAAGAAAGTCGTAGGCCTTAAAAAAAGTGTGGACTCGCCGAACCAACAATGTGCGCGCTTGCTCCGCTGCCTCGATCCGCTGGGGGTTAAGCGCAAGCCCTTGTTCCACATTCCAGACCACCGTATCTTTATAGTTCTCCGGGTTCTTTCTAACGCCAGCGCCGTGCCGCCGTGCAAACGCTGATGCTCGCAGGACATGAAAAATTTCGCTCGCAGCGGATAAATCTGGGCAGGCTATTTCATATTCCGCGTCGAGTTCACGTAATCCACCGCTGACGCTGTGAACAATCTTGATGATTTCGTCCTCAATGGGGATTTGATTGTCGAAATTGGAGCTTAAGGCAATGCGAGGCTCATTCAAAAATGGCTCAATTGGAGGCGAATAATTTTCGAGCGCCATGTTGGATAGCGGCGCCTCAGGATGAAAGCCAGACATGACGCTGAGTAACAAAGCGCAATCATCGACTGTGCGGGCCATCGGGCCAACGATGGGTAATGGGTCACCAGGCGCATCTGTTGGCAGCAGAGGTACGCGACCGGGTGTGGTGCGAAAGCCAACCACATTACAAAAACTCGCTGGATTCCGAAGGGATCCACCCAAATCACTGCCGTCAGCGAGGGGGATCATCCTTGCTGCAAGCGCCGCAGCTGAACCTCCGGAGCTACCCCCGGCACTTTTGGACAGATCGTAAGGGTTGCGGGTGACGCCAAAAATAGGGTTAAACGTATGTGAGCCCGCGCCCCACTCCGGGGTGTTGGTTTTTCCGAGGGTGATCGCGCCGGCTGCGCGTATTCTCGTGACAATTTCCGCGTCTTGGGTCGGGACAAAATCAGCAAAGAGTTTTGATCCGAAGGTGGTGCGTATGCCCTTGGTCAGAGTTAGATCCTTGTGGGCTGTAGGGACTCCGGCTAGAGCCGGTAAAGACTGTCCTTTAGACACAGCGCGATCGATGGCTTCAGCTTGGGCAAGGGCTTGATCCGGCACCAGTGTGACCATCGCATTGACGTCGGGGTTGACTGCATCAATGCGTTCGAGGTGCGATCGGGTAACTTCAACCGCGGAGATATCTTTGGCGGCAATCGCTGTCTTGATTTGACACGCACTCCATTGCCAAGGTTCTGTCGAGTTCATTGATAAGCCTTTGATGTCAGTCTCTGCCGATTAAGGGACTATAGCTTGGGGAGCAGGTGGGATGACAGCTCCGACGATAAATAGACGAATCCTCATCCCGAGCGCAATTGTGATTTCGGTCTGGCCTTTAAGCACAGCTTTTAAGGGGCCTATCTTAATCTCGGGGTCTACGCTGGCGGAGGCAAACGACTTGCACGTCGCCTCATCCATGGACAGCAGGTTAAGCGGGACCGAAGCCGATCCTTTGATCACCTAATGTTAGGTTGCCCTTGAGCGATTGGGTTTGGTCGTACTGGAGCGATGTTGAGGACCGAGTTGATACCGTTTCAACGTGACCCGGCTTTGGGCAAGCCCCATCGGTCGTCGGGGCGGCGGGGCGGGCCCACCGTTTTTGATCGAGTCTAGCTCGATCGCGCTTAAGCTGGCGTCAGGTTTTTTTCTTGGGGGTCAAGCTTTAATCTTCCTGCGGGTAGGCAGCCCCGCTGAATCGAAGGGTGACCAGAGAGTACGAAAAGATCACCATTTTTCCCGATTAATTGATGGGGGATTTGGTGTTGCCTGGCGCGCGCGGCACTGGCCTTCAAGTGCTCGGGTTCTCCGTGAACAGGCACACTGATATAAGGGCGCACAGCATTGTAAACGTGATCGAGCTCCTCCTGGTTGGGGTGCCCGGAGGCATGCAGATTCAGTGCTTCATGATCATCCGCTGCGATCACTTCGGCGCCTTGGGCTTTCAGTCCCTTGATCATTCGATTCACTGCAGCTTCGTTGCCGGGAATGGTTTTGGTGCTGAGGATGACAAGATCCTCGGTACTCAGTGCAAAGTCGGGATGTTGGTCTAGGGCTAGCCGTGATAGCGCCGCCCCTGGTTCGCCCTGACTGCCGGTGGCGATGACCAGGGCATTGGCGTTCGGCAAGTAGCCCAAATCAGATAGAGGAATTTCTGGAAAATCCTGTTTGAGATAGCCGGTTTGCTTGGCAATGCGGGTCATTCTTCTCAGTGATCGACCGGCCAGTGCAAGATGACGTTGAGTTTGCGTTGCCGCCGATCCAATCGACTGCAGGCGCGCGATGTTGCTAGCAAAGCAACCGATGATGACGCGCCCCGTGGATTTTTGAATGACGCGCTTTAGACCCTCACTGACGAGTTGTTCCGATTTCGAATGTCCGGGTTTAAGCGCATTCGTCGAATCAATCACCATGGCCGTTACGGGGGGTAGGGTTGCGGTGCTGAACTGCTGCATCTGAAACTCTGGGCCGATCACAGGGTTTGGATCTATTTTCCAGTCCGCAGTATGTAATACATTACCGGCAGGCGTTTCGATTAACAGTGCCTGTGTTTCTGGCGTCGAATGGGTGATAGGCAGCCAGGTGACGAGGAACGGACCGATTTGGCGGCAGGCGTAACTGTTGACTCGGTCAATGTTGGGTTGCAGAGCGTGACCGCGAAATTTTTCTTCGATGACTGCGCCAGTAAAGGGCGTGGTGTAAATGGTTTTTGGAAATCGTGAATAAAGATAGGGTAAAGCGCCGATATGATCCTCATGGGCATGGGTAGCAATAATGCCTTCAAGGTGAGTCAATGCCGAGGCCGCGGGCCCTGGATCTGCCATCTCAACGCGGTTTTGGCCACTGGCCTCTTGCTCGAACGTAATGCCGCAGTCCACCATGAGCCAAGCGCCATCGTGACCAAAAAGGTTCAGGTTCATACCAATTTCGCCACAGCCGCCGAGGGGCATGAACCAGAGCGCATCGGCGGGTGGTCGGCTTAGATTTGGGGCTTGGGTTGGCATAATGCACAGTAATATAAGCGACGACCCCCAACCGCGCGAACCGCGATCGGTGTTGCGCATCGATAACAGGGCAGGCCGCTGCGATCAAAAATCCAAAAGCGGTGATCTTCGAACGTTGCACCAGATCTCTTAAGTCGTTCCGCTTGACCGATGTTCAAGGTGATGCCCCCGGTATCGTAGCTCTGCCGGCTTAAGGTGAGCGCTGCGTCTGCGAGGTTGAACCGTTGATCTACTGACAGCTGAAGTGGGCGCCATTCTGGGTTCAGTTCTGCGACAAATAGGATTTCTGTTCTCAAATAGTTGCCGAGCCCCGCTAAAAAGGTTTGGTTCAGGAGTAGCGCCCCAAGGGTTTGGTTACGAAACCGGGGCTCTAGACAGCGTTCGGAGATGCGAGTGGTCGACAGATCTGGATCCAAAATATCAGGTCCGAGCTTGACCAGGAAAGGATGATGCTTGAGTGAGTCGGTCTTCCAGAATTTGACATCGGTGGCACTATAAAGACGAACCACTTGCCCTGCAGTGCCAAGCTCAAGGCGTAATTGGCGCCCCTTGAGATAGGGAGCCCCAATTCGAGTGTTTTCCCACAGGCCATAGAGTTGATTGTGAGAGTAGAGGGTCAATCCATTGTCGAAGTGTGTCAGTAACGCTTTGCCGTGGGGGGTAAACGCTTGGATGGTGGCACGCTTTAGCCTCGTGCCGTAACGGCGGAGCGCCGGAAAGGGTAAATAAACGTGCTCCAGTGGGCGTCCTTGGACGGCCTGGTTGAGGCGATCGGCAGCGCGTCTTATTTCGGGTCCTTCGGGCACGGATGAGTCATCATTTGAGATCTATTTGGTACGCGGGTCTTTCCATAAAGATCAGATCTGCAATAAATCGGCCTGAGCAAGTAGAGGCTCGATAAGCTTCATCGTCGCCTGGTCGACCATCACGCCATCTACGCTGACAGCACCCTGGCCGGCTTCCAATGCCTGCTCATAGGCCGCCTTTTGTGATCTGGCTCGGGCCACATCCTCTGAATCTGGCGAAAAACATTCAGAAATGATTGGGACTTGGTTGGGGTGAATTGCCCATTTCCCTGAAAGCCCCAACAATTTCCCGGTTTGGCTGTCAGCGGTGAGGCCCTCGGCATCTTTGTAATCCGCGAATGGACCGTCGATGGGAACAAGACCATGGGCCCTCGCCGCCATGACCAATCGAGAACGAGGGTAGTGCCAAAGGTCACCCGGGTAGGCGCCTTGACGGCCAATATCAAGCATGGGCATGTGTTGACTGGCTGCAAAATCCCCCATCCCAAAAATCAAGGATTCGAGGCGTGGACTGCCCGCGGCTATCTCATTGATATTGATCATGCCTTTGGCATCCTCGATCAGTGCTTCAATGCCGACCGATTCTTTGATCCCGTGGGCGGACTCAACCTGTAATAACAGTCGGTCTAAAAAGCTGATATCTGCACGGGTCTGAGTCTTGGGAAGAATCAAAGTGTCTGGGCGCCGCCCGCTCAGGCTGGCCGCTTCGATCAGGGCGATAACATCTTGAAAACAATGCAGGGAGTTCAGGTCGTTAATTCTGACTGAGACTGTCGGGGCTCGCCATGTTGCCTGCGATAGGTGCTCGGCCACTAGGGCTCGCGCAGCAGATTTCTCCTGAGGTGCAACCGCATCTTCTAAATCAATCACAATGACATCAACATCAATCGACAGGCTTTTTTCTAGCATTTTTGCGTTGCTGCCCGGGACGGTCATGTGACAACGCCGAAGTCGATGATTGCGCATAGGGTTCACCTTGTTGTCGTCTAAAGTCAGAATATAACGTATCTCTTTGAGTCATTGACCAAATCTCTATTGGGTCCGGCCAAAGAAGAAAAGGCCAGTCCTCGAGACGCTGATGTTAACGGTTCAGAGGTCATAGTATACTGCCAATCGAGAATAACGAGCTTGGAATGTCGAATGAGTGACCGAATCAATATCGCTGGATTACAAATTGCCCCCGAGTTGCATGAGTTCATCGTGACTGATGTGCTACCAGAGCTTCCTGTCTCAACTGAAGCATTTTGGGCCGGTTTGAGCAATGTTATCAGTGAATTTGGGCCAAGAAACAAAGCGCTGCTGTTGGCCCGCGATCATCTCCAGCATCAAATTGACCACTGGCATCAGGAGCATGCCGGACAGACTTTCGATGCGCCCGCCTACGAGGCCTATCTTCGCGAGATTGGTTATCTTTTGCCAGAGGCGGACGACTTTGAGATAGAGACAAGCAATGTTGACCCTGAAATTGCACAGATTGCAGGGCCTCAACTCGTTGTGCCCATCATGAACGCGCGGTTTGCGCTCAATGCGGCGAATGCCCGCTGGGGTAGTCTGTTTGACGCGCTCTATGGGACGGACGTCATCGAGGAAACACCGGGGTTCGAAAAAGGACGGAGCTACAACCCTCAGCGGGGGGAGCAGGTCATTGCCTATGCGTCCGAGGTGCTCGATCGTCTTGCACCTCTGAAGGCCGCTAGCCATAGCGATGTTGCGGGTTATGAGATTCGTGACGGTCGGTTGGTCGCGGTCTGCAGTGATGGTCGTACCTCGACGCTATCGGATGAGGGTCAATGTCGGGGCTTTAATGGCTCGCCTACCGCCCCAAGCGGGATTCTCTTGGCGCATCATCATCTTCACCTGGAAATTCAGATCGACCGAGAGGACAGTGTGGGTCGAACCCACAGAGCGGGGGTTAAGGATGTGTTGCTCGAGTCGGCGATCTCAACGATTCAGGACTGTGAAGACTCCGTCGCTGCAGTGGATGCCGAGGACAAGACTTTGGTCTATCGGAATTGGCTGGGTTTGATGCGAGGTGATCTGGAGGAATCATTTGAGAAATCCGGGCAGACCCTTAAACGAACGCTGGCCGCCGATCGTCGTTATCAAGGTTTGCAGGGCGATACGCTGACACTGCCAGGAAGAAGCTTGCTACTGATACGGAATGTGGGTCACCTCATGACCTCAGACGCTGTGCTCGATGCATCAGGTGGCGAGATCCCAGAGGGAATTCTGGATGCCTTTGTGACCAGCACCATCGCGATGTTTGATTTGTTGGGCAAGAGTCGGGTTCAGAATTCTCGTTGCGGCAGCGTCTATATCGTAAAGCCAAAGATGCATGGGCCCGAGGAAGTTAGATTTACGGTGGACCTATTTGCCGCAGTTGAACGCTGCCTTGGCCTTGCCGAGAACACGCTTAAAATCGGAATTATGGATGAGGAACGAAGAACCAGCCTCAATTTGAAGGCCTGTATTTTTGAGGCGCGGGCGCGCGTGATCTTTATCAATACGGGCTTTTTAGATCGCACCGGTGATGAGATCCATACCAGCATGGAGGCGGGTCCTGTGGTGAGAAAGACCTTGATGAAACAACAACCTTGGATTTTGGCTTACGAGGACTGGAACGTTGATCGAGGCCTCGCCGCAGGATTTTCAGGGCGGGCGCAGATCGGCAAGGGCATGTGGGCCATGCCGGATGAGATGGCGCAGATGATGTCGACAAAAGCCGCCCACCCAGAGGCGGGAGCAAATTGTGCTTGGGTGCCGTCCCCCACGGCTGCGACCCTCCACGCCATGCACTATCATGAAATCAACGTTGCGGATCAGCAAGCCGAAATATCTAAAGCCAGCCGAGCGACCCTCGAAGGGTTGATGACCTTGCCGCTGCTGCACGGTGAGAATCTCTCGAGCGCGGAGATTCGAGAAGAACTTGAAAACAACGTCCAAGGAATTTTGGGTTACGTTGTGCGTTGGGTCGATCAGGGAATTGGCTGCTCTAAAGTCCCGGATATCCACGACGTCGGGCTCATGGAGGACCGAGCGACCTTGCGAATCTCGTCGCAGCACATCGCAAATTGGCTACGACATGGTTTGTGTCAGCAATCCGAGGTCCAGGGCATTCTCGAAAAAATGGCGGTAATCGTTGATGCGCAAAACGAAGACGATCCCCGCTACCGGCCAATGGCTCCAGATTTTGAGTCCTCGGTGGCGTTTCAAGCCGCGTGTGACCTTATTTTCAGTGGCGTGGACCAGCCCAGCGGTTACACCGAACCCGTGCTTCACGCGAGGCGCAGAGAAGCGAAACTGAAATACGGCGTTTAACCCCATTTTTAGTGGCGACGCCGGTTGAGCCTTAGGCTTTTTAGCCCTCTCTTTGTATTTTTCTGGAAGGGCGCTTCTGCCAATCGGCTTTGAAACGGTCGCCGGGGTGCGGGAATCTCGGAAAGCCGTACGCTGATGAAGTCTCCTAGATTGCCTTAGACAGTGGCCCGATGTTATGCCGCTGGACTGCCTCTTGGGCTAGCGCAAACCGCTTAGATGGTATCGATTGGTTTAGGCCAGTAGGGCGCCACCGTCGATATCGATGACAACCCCAGTCATGTAATTGTTGGTCATCGACAACATGATGGCCTCTGCAACTTCATCGGGCAGGCCAACCCGGCCGAGGGGCATGCCCTTGCCAATCGCGGTCATGGTCGCGGCCTTCTTTTCACCAAAATGATCAAACATTGGTGTGTCGATGATGCCGGGCGCAACTGCATTGACTCTCTGAGGAGCTAATTCCTTTGCGAGGGCCCGAACCAATCCCTCGACGGCGCAGCCAGTACACGAGACTGAAATCATGCCTGGATTGCAGCGCCGCGCAGGTGTGCCAGAAACCAAGGTGATTGAGCCCTGGTCCGCAAGATGAGGGGTGCCCATGCGCACCACGTGCGTGTAACCCCAGAACTTATCAAAAGCTGCGCGAAACTGAGCATCGGTTTGCTCCATGAAGGGCGCTTGCGTTCTTGTCGCCCCAGTGGCGGCGCCGACGAGGTGATCGATGCGGCCAATCGATGAAAAAAGGGTGGATAGACCGTCTGGATCGTGGGTGTCTACCTGGGAAAAATGAATGTCAGGGTGCTCAGATTGCGCTCGATCGATTTTGTCCTGGCTGCGGCTTGCAGCCCAAACTTGTGCGCCTTGCTGCAGAGCCGCTGTCGCAGTCGCTAGGCCAATGCCCGAAGTACCGCCGATGACCACCACGTTCTTGCCGGTTAAATCCATATTGCTTGTCCCCGATTTTATGAGCTCAAAACGATAACAGCTCTCATGGGAGTTAGGCAAAGGGAGTTTTGATCTGAACTGCGGTCGTGGGATACTCCGGCCTGGGAGGGATTTATGGTTTCAGAAGATTCATGGTTTGAGCGCGCGCTCACTGATGTGGGTGAGGCGGGGGCAGTGGTCGTTGAGGGCGCAGAAATTGTTTACTCGGCGTGGGGTCAGCCGGGAGCCCGAGGCATTTTATTGATTCATGGCAGTAATGCCCACCGGCATTGGTGGCAGTTTGTTGCGCCGTTTTTGGGACAATATTTTAGAGTGGCTGCACTCGATCTATCGGGGCACGGCGACAGTGGTTGGCGGGGTCAATATTCAGGAAAGCTCTATGCTAAGGAATGCCGCGCCGTTATTGATGCCGCAGGGCTTGGCGTTGAGCCCTACGTTGTCGCGCATAGTTTTGGGGGGTTTGTCGGGCTGGAGCTGGGGCACTATTTCGGCAATGACATCAAAGGCATCATTTTTGCTGACTTTACGGTCGCGCCGAGAGAACGTTATATGGAGTGGGGGTTGATGCGGGAACGAAATGGAGCGCCGGCTCGCCCAACCCGAATTTATGAAGATCGAGAGACTGCCTTGGGGCGTTTTAGATTAATCCCCGAGCAGCCTTGCGGTCATCCAGGCATTGTTTCTTTTTTAGGGGACCAGGCGCTTAGGGAAGTCGAAGGTGGTTTCACCTGGAAGTTTGATCCCACGATGTACGATGACTTGGAGATGGGGGTCGATCAGGTTGATAAGTTTAAAGGGTTGCCCTGCCGAATTGCCGTGCTGCTTGGCGAGCATTCAACCGACGAGGGCGCGCAGGAAGCCGAACATGTGCGATCCATCACAGAGGGAAAAGTGCCCATTCTGACCTTACCAGGAACGCATCACCATTTTATGCTCGATGATCCTATGGCCTGTTTGATGGCAATCAGCGGGATCCTCAGTGCCTGGGATCAATACTAGGATGGAAATCCAAAAGTTGGCCATTAAGAGACTGGCTAGGATCATGTTGCTTCTGGTTTTGGGGATCTTTGGCGGACCGACCCAGAGCTTGGGTCAGGGAACCGACTTGTCGCTTAATCAGGTCATGATCGAAACCAATTTGGGTGAAATTGTCTTGGTACTAGATCCTGAAAAGGCGCCGGTAACCGTTGAGAATTTTCTGAGCTACGTCGACCAACAAGGGTACGACGGGACAATCTTCCACCGAGTGATCCCGGGTTTCATGATCCAGGCCGGAGGTCATTTCGAAGACTTGTCCGAGTCCCCCTCGAGGCCACCGATTAAAAATGAGGCAGATAATGGCCTCAGTAATCGGATTGGGACCATTGCCATGGCCAGATTGTCAGGCATTGACACTGCCTCAAATCAATTTTTTATTAATACCGCAAACAATGCTCGTCTCGATCATGGGCCCAAGAGTTGTTCCAGGGAAGAGGAGGCAAAAAGTGCAGCCCTCCGAGCTAGAGGATTAATGAAACCCAAGCGCTGCAAAAGTTTTGGATATGCTGTTTTTGGAGAAGTGATTCGAGGTTTAGAGGTCGTTCGGCGTATCGAAAGTTTAGAAACGGGAATGCGAAACGGGTTTTCCGACGTGCCCCTCGAGGCGGTCAAGATAATCACGATTCGGAGGGTCGGCTCATGAATAAGTGTTTAATCCTTGGCCCCAAACAGCCTCTGTCTCGCTTGGTTTTCGTTTGGTGGACATTTTTAGCCTGCCTCGTAGGGTTTTTCAGCCAGGTTTCTGCCGAGACTCCAATCGCCGAACAAGATGTATCGCCCACACTTGTGGTGGTTCTTTCCGTTGATCAATTGCGCCGAGACCGGCTTGTAGAGGTAACTTCCGGCGGTCTCAACCGGCTGATCAGTCAAGGGCGCGTTTTTGTGGAAGGTCAGCTCGCTCATGCGATCAGCACGACTTGTCCAGGTCATGCCTCGATTCTTACCGGACAGAATCCCAGTCATCACGGATTGCCTAGCAATACCTTTGTCGATCGTGAAACCGGGCAGGTCCGCAACTGCGTTGCAGATGACGATCCGGCGCATCAAACCTTTGGTGGGCAGGGCGGCCAAAGCCCGCTACAGATGCGGGCATCGACGTTGGGTGATTGGTCAAAACAGAAGAATCCGGAGGATCGCGTCTTTGCGGTAGCGGGTAAGGACCGCTCTGCGATTACTATGGCGGGGAAGCATGCCGATGGGGTCTATTGGTTCGATCGAAGCCAAGGGCGATTTACCACCAGTGGCTATTACCATGAAAAAATACCGGCGTTTCTCGATCGTTTTAATGGCGTCGATCCTTTGGAAGATGGCCTCATGTCGAGCTTTCCTGAACGTTGGGAGCATGGCAATGCCTCCGAACGAGATGATAATTTTGAGGGTGAGGATATTCGGTTTAAACGAGTGAGTGGACACCCTGTTAAGCAGGGTGAGCTTGAAACGGTTGCCAAACAGGTCTACTCATCGCCATTTTTGGATGCGGCTACGATTGCATTGGCGCGAACTCTAGTTGAGGAGAAGTCCTTAGGACGCGGCGCAGGCACAGATTATCTAGCGATCGGGCTCTCGGCAACGGACACCTTGGGACACCTCTACGGGCCTAGAAGCGCAGAAGCGCTGGATGCGCTGCAAAAATTAGATGCTTGGCTGGGTGACTTTTTAAAATTTTTAGATGACCATGTGGGACGAACCGATTATGCGGTGGTGTTGACCGCAGATCATGGCGTCGCCGAATTGCCGGAATGGCGCCTTGCTGACGAAAGGATGACGTGTCCCTCAGAGAACGGGCGCGTCGAACCGTCCAGTTTTTTTGCTGGCTTCTATTGGCATCTTTATAAAACGTTTTCCTTCCCGTTCGATGATCCGCGAGACCTGGTGCAACTCGATGGCGGTCATATCTTTGTTCGAGAAGAAGGATTGCAGGCGCTAGAAATTGATCGCCACAGTGTGGTTGAGGAGCTTCAGAATTATCTTCAAACCTTACCTGAAGTTGCGAGGGCTTGGTCGATCGACGAGATCAAAGGGGCAACGGAGGGAGTGGGGTTGCTGCTGCAGCGATCATTGGTTTCTGACCGCGCTGCCGATGTCATGGTTGAAATTGCAGAGGGTTGCTTAATCAGCGCGCTGGGTACAACCCATGGATCTCACCATGACTATGATCGCGACATTCCCATCATTTTTTATGGGCCTGGGATCGAGCCTGGGCGGGTTTCTGGTCCAGCATTTAGCATTGATATCGCACCAACCCTCAGCGATTACCTTGGGTTAACCCCTGACGGAGAGCTTGCTGGCGCGGTCTTACCACTTCGAAGTCTTGATTGATTGATTGGATTGATTGTTCGAGGTTTTGGAGCGAGACTCGGGCTTTGAGTGGTCGTTTTGGGCAGGTCGTTCCTGTTTTGGAAGGGTAGCCGGCGAGCCTTAATTCGATGCAGCATCAAACTTTGAGGAGGCTTCATGCAAATCGAATCCCTAACCCCCCACCTCGGCGCCGTTGTTCGAGGTCTGGATTTGGCTCAACCGCTGGATGACGATGCTTTCGCCGCCCTAAAGGCAATGTATCTTGATTGGTCTGTTTTGGTCTTCCCTGAGCAGGTCCTGTCCCAAGCCGCGCACAAAGATTTTGCGAGCCGCTTTGGCGCCCTGCACACACATCCGATGCATGCTCGTCAGCAGAAGAGTGACCCACACATTCTAAAAGTTGCGACCACCGCCGACTCCAATTACACCGCTGGCGATGGCTGGCACACAGATGTGACATGTGATGAATATCCGCCCCAGAGCTCTTTGCTCTATATTACTAAAACGCCCGAGGGCGGCGGGGGTGATACCGTGTTTGCGGATATGTACCTGGCCTATGAGATGCTTTCCCAACCCATGAAAGCATTTTTAGGGACCCTTACGGCGGTTCATGATGGCGCGTTGCCTTACGTTGGTGCCTATAAGTCGACGCCCCCCGAGGGCGGTTATCCCAAGCATGAGCATCCGGTCATTACGCGCCACCCTGAAACCCACCGGCCGGTATTGTATGTGAACCGTGGTTTTACCAGTCATATTAAGGGTTTGGCTCCGAAGGAAAGTAAAGCGCTGCTCGAGCTTTTGTTTCGCCATATCGACAGCACGCCAAAATTGACAGCAAGAGTCTCCTGGGCGCCAAATACACTCGTTTTATGGGATAACCGGTGCACTCAGCATCATGCGGTCTGGGATTACTATCCCCATAGCCGATATGGGGAGCGGGTCTCTGTGATTGCAGATCAACGCCCCGTCGCCTACTGAGCGCAAGCTTAATGGGAATGAAAGCTCAGTGAATGCCTAGCGCTATCGCTCGAGGACATCACAGTTGTTGATTTCTATTCCAATACATAATGTTCAAAATTCATCGTTTTGGGCGTTCGTCGTTCGATCTTGTGATCGGCTCGCATCAGTGGGGTCGGCGCGCCGCCGGGTGCTGATGCCTCGAATGACCTGCTCGGTTAAAATAACAATTTTTGTCGTAGACAGATTGGCCCGTGCTGTGACTGGGGCGCCTCAAAGCATCGCTTGAATCCCAAGTCTTCGAGTCAGCAAGCCGAGCGTCAAGGATAGAGCGCAACGCATCGCACTTCGATGCTCCACCGATCAGGCGAATTCTCGGGTGTTTTCAGATCATTAAACGCGCTGTGAAAGCTGAATGTGCAAGGCTTGGTGCCATCATCCGCGCTTGCGCCGCCGCTCTGTGCAAGTTGCCCCTCAGAGTCCCACTGCTTGATCAATAATGCTTCTTCTCGAGTCATTGCAGGATAGGTGTAGAAGGTTTGTCGCTGGTGATGCTTCGCCCAATAATTTTCCCCGATTCGATCAGGCATGTGAATCTCGAAGACGACGAGGTCTTCGGGTTCGACGGTTTGACCATCACAAAGCGCAAGCGGGTGGGTTGCAACTGGGATGAAATCGATGTTTCTCCAAACGTTAATAATGGCGAACCTGCCGCCTTGTTGTAATGCCTGTAGCGCAAGTGTCTTTGGGATCAAGCCGCTGCCATCCTGGCTGACGGTTTTGAGCGTATCGTTCACCGACGGCGGACGGGTGAGTTGCAGTAAGCGTTCGCCCGCTGATCGAAGTGTATAGTCGCCATGGACGATGTGTGCAGGACCCTGGACGTCCTGGCCGCCCTTCACCCTGCGTTTCTCTGCCAGTCCGCTCGCGGAGCGTATGTTGTGATCGAAGGCCCAGATTTTTGCGCCCGTGGCTTCAGCAACAAGGGCTTCACAATCTTTGTAGTAATGTTCGGTGACTGTTTTGTGATCGAGGAAGTCGTAGCCAGCGATTGGGGCATTCAGCAGCTCAAAGCCGTTTTTCGCGAGGGTCATTGCCTGCTCACTCGACAACTGGCGAGCATCATTGATGTTGAGTTGGCGCGACTCGGTCCGAACACCAGCGCTACGGATAAAGTTGCCTTTGCTGTCCCGTTCCATACGCACTTGATCATTACGGTATAGCGAAGATGGGGTCTCACTCGTTAGAAATTTGAGTTCACCGATAATTTCATGCTCGAGTGCGGTCATCATCTCTCCTAAGCCTCTGTATTAGTTAATAGTGGATGCTTACAAAAAAAGCACGGCCTGGAACCGGTCTTTGAGAGGTTTATGTTATCAAACTTCGAGAGATCTGAATTGAAAATCCTCTCGATCAATCGAATGCGCGTCTGTTGATTAAAAGATTTTCAGTGAGCAGTATTTCATTAACAAGGGCTTACGAAACTGGAGGCTGCTTCTTGTTAGCGCGCCGGTCAATCGTGAAAAGATAGGAGCAACGAATTTTCGGCCTTAAATCTCGGGACTGCACGTGCTCCAAATTGTTGGTTCTCATCTCAAAAGTTTAAGCTTCGAGCAGTGTTTGACCCCGAGGCGTGGCCGTGGGTCCAATACCCAATGAATGAATAGCCGCTGGGGTGATTGAGCGGCGGCTATGCATGGTAGGTTGTCTTTTTTGAGGCGCCGGAACCTAATGGGTCAATATCGCCGCGTTGAAGGTGCTCCTGGCCCAAGTGATCGTGATAGCGGCATACGAAATAAAGAAGCATCTCATCAATAAGGTATCTGATCATGGTCCTGAAAGAAGAGTAAGGATTAAGAGACGGAGTTTAAAGGCGATGTTAAAAGGTAGTGTTCAAAGGAGACCGATGTGTTTGAAAACACCACGAATAAAATAGGCGAACGACTGGTTGAGCGCGGACACACGGTTTCCATTGCTGAATCATCGACGGGCGGGCTGATCTCTGCAAATCTGCTTTCTGTTGCTGGCGCTTCTCAATTTTTTCTCGGAGGAAGCGTGGTTTATACCCTCGCATCTCGTCGAGTTTATCTGGATCTCGATCGGGAAAAACTCAAGGGTCTAAAACCGTTGACTGAAGCAATGGTTTTGGAGTTCGCAGCTTCGGCGCGTGCAAAGCTGAATGCCACTTGGGGTATTGCTGAGTTGGGGGCGGCAGGTCCAGCAGGCACACCTTACGGGCACGGCCCGGGTGTAAGCGTTATTGGGGTTGTTGGGCCAAAATCAGCCAGTCGTACCATTGAGACGGGTTCCTCTAACCGAATTGAAAACATGAATGCGTTTACCAAGGCTGGGCTCGAATTGCTCGCTGAGGTGCTTGGGGTCAGCGTTGATCGGTGATTGCCCAAAGGAGCGGTAATTTCGTCTCTATCGAGTATTAAACTGCTTGCCCTCAAGCTGCTTGATTTCGCTTTATTTGTCGGATTTGTGCTTTTAAATAAATAAATTTATTCATTCATTTATTTATTTATTTATTTTGTGATGATGAGCGGTAAAAACGGTAGAGCTACGCCATGCTTCGATGGCACCAGTAATTTGGGAGAGATCCGGGAGCGAAAAATCAACGCATTGTGCGTTAAGAAATTGACGAACAATACTCGAGTAACACGGCTGAAAAGCTATTGGTTGTTCAAGACCGAGTGAAAAGTTTTACTCGCTGATCCGTCCTTGGGTGCGAGTAAAAAATGACCACCCAGAGACAATCTGCTGACGAGAAGTACCAAAAACAATGCAGTCTTAAAACGAGAGCAGCGCCAGAGGATTGCGGGCCTGTTGCTTGGAGACATCGGTTCTTAAGTGCGCAAGCGCATCAGGGTGTACTGCTCTCAGAGCTTCTTAAATGAAGCCCGACTCGATTAGATAAACAGCCCTTGCTCAACTGACCAGATTGTAAACGGTTGCAGCGGTTTGACTGAACATCTGATCTTGCGCTTTGTTGGAATACCCGCCGACCATTTTTTTAAATGCGTTATAGAGCGTGTGATAACCAATCGAAAACTTATCGACCGGGAAGTTGCTCTCGAGCATGCAGCGCTCCGGGCCAAAGCAGTCGATCATGTGGTGATAGTAGCGTGCTTGGGCTTCAACCAGCTCGTCGCTTGAAGCGGGATAGTCTCGTTCGCACCACCCAAAGCCGTTATCCGGCATCGCAAGCCCGCCGAGTTTAGCGACCACATTTGGGCAATTTTCTGCGAGGGTCTCCATGTCGCGTTGCCATTCAGAAAAAATTGGCTCTCTCTGGCCAGCGAAAGGCCCGACACCGAGGGGTGTGCCGAAGTGATCGAGAACCATAACGGTTCCCGGGCACTCGAGCGCGAGATCGATAAATGCTCTATTTTGATAATGGTAGTGCCAAGTATCAAAAGTCAGACCCAGGTCTCCCAGCATTCTGACGCCCGCTCGATAGTCTGAATCTTCGTAGAGATCTTTTGGCGCCCGACCGGCAATGGTCAGGGTCTCCGGGTAGAGCGCGTGAGCACCTGCGTGACGAATACCACGAAATAAGCCGCGCCCGGCTTCTTGGTGCTTTTGGAGTAGGCGCTCAAGTCGACGACCTAACCTTAAGTCGACATGACCAACAATTCCGCTGATGGTGGCACGCTCGTTATTGGAACGGCTGCGCTCTGCCTCTTCGGCAACAAATGTGGTTTCACCCAAGGACTGCTCGTGTGCTGGCCCTTCCTGCAAATACTCGGCGCCGCACTCCACAAAAACCGTTTGGGTAATGGTGTGCCCTGACGTTGTGTCCTGCCAGAGGTCTTCGAGCAGGTAATCACGGCCTTGGCGTCGCCATAGGTGGTGGTGGGGGTCGATGATAGACCGCTCAGGGTCAATGGTCTCCTCTTGTACTTTGGATAGCCAAGAGATTGTTCCGGCTTCAGGATGCATGGGTTGCCTTGATGGTCTGGTTCAGAAAGTATCGCCCCATTGATTGATCCTGGCAATTATTAGAGCAACCAGCCCCTCCCTTTTTCTGATGAAGAACCGCTATAATCAGGCTTCGTTTTTGAGATCAAAGGACCTCCCGTGAAAGGAACAGTACATTATGAAGTGCGTGGACAATCCGCGCTGCTCAGCATTGACAACCCGCCAGTTAACCCATTGTCCTCGGGCGTCCGTCAGGGTCTTTTCGATGGCATGACTCAGGCCCTCGCCGATGACGCGGTCAAGGCCGTCGTGATAACCGGACTTAATCGTGCTTTTATTGCCGGCGCGGACATCAGTGAATTTGGCGCTGCGGCAACGGCTGGTGCGAGCCTTAATGACGTTTTAAATCTGATGGAAAACAGTCAGAAACCTGTCGTCGCAGCCATCAATGGCACGGCTTTTGGCGGCGGACTAGAAGTCGCCTTGTGCTGCGATTACCGCGTTGCGGTCCGTTCTGCCCCAGTGGGTTTGCCTGAAGTTAAATTAGGGCTTTTACCGGGGGCAGGCGGCACCCAGCGGCTGCCAAGACTGATTGGCGCTGAAGCCGCCATTGGGGCCATCGTGTCAGGAAGCCCGATAGCGGCACCTGATGCTCTTAAACTCGGCATTGTTGATCAAGTCGTTGATGAGGATGTCGTTTCTGCAGCGCTCGCGTTTTCGGATCAGATCATTGATTCCGGGAGTCCGACACGAAAAATTAGAAATCTTACCGACAAGGTCATTGCCGATCGAGCGCGGCAGGATCTGTTTGTACAGGCTGCTGCAAACCTTGATCAAACCCATCGAGGGCAGTTCGCGCCTGCACAGATTTTGAAGTGTATCGAAGCCGCGGTTTATTCCGATGATTTTGATGCGGGTATGGCGGTCGAGCGTTCCTGTTTTGGAGAATGTTTAGCGCATCCGCAGCGAGAAGCCTTGATTCATATCTTTTTTGCCGAGCGTGCAGCGAACAAAATCCCTGGGCTCTCAAAGGAGACGCCGTTAATCGATATACAAAGTGCCGCGGTTATCGGCGCAGGGACAATGGGCGGCGGTATCGCCATGTGTTTTGCGAATGCGGGTATCTCAGTTCAGATTCATGATAACGACCCTGAAGGGCTCCAGCGCGGCTTAAAGGTGATTGAGGGCAATTACGCGAGAACCGTCGCGAAGGGTAGGCTGTCCCAGCTAGCGATGGATGAGCGTATGGCGCTGATTCAGCCGGCGGCGACCCTTGAGGCCTTTGGTGATGCCGACGTGGTCATCGAGGCGGTCTACGAAAATCTCGACCTAAAAAAAGAAATCTTTACCAAGCTTGATGCGATTATGAAGCCCGGCGCACTGCTAGCGACCAATACCTCCGGTCTTGACGTCGACGCAATCGCAGCCTGCACAAGTCGTCCAGAATTTGTTTGCGGGATGCATTTCTTCAGCCCGGCCAATGTGATGCGTTTACTTGAGGTGGTTCGCGGCGAAGCCTCATCACCCCAAACATTAGGAACCGCGATGGCATTGGGAAAGCGGCTGGGTAAAGTGAGTGTAATGGCCGGTAATTGTCCAGGTTTTATCGGTAACCGAATGATTGGCGGTTATAGTCGCCAGGCCAATTTAATGATTCTCGAAGGCGCGACACCCGAGCAGGTCGATTCGGTGATCTACCAATTTGGTCTAGCCATGGGACCCTTTGCGATGGCCGATATGGTTGGACTGGATCTCGGATGGCGCGCTCGCAAGATGCAAGGCGGCTCTAACGAGATTACCGCTAGAATTCCAGATGCATTGTGTGAGCTTGATCGGTATGGCCAAAAAAATGGCTTGGGCTACTACCGCTACGAAGCAGGCAGCCGAGCGCCGATCCCAGATCCTGTGTCCTTAGAAGTGATTGAACGTGTCTCTGGAGATTTGGGTTACAAGCGCAAAGCGTTCTCTGATGACGAAATCCTCAAGCGTTGTATCTATCCGCTGGTCAATATTGGTGCTCAATTGCTGGATGAAGGTCATGCCCTGAGAGCCGGGGATATTGATACGGTTTATGTTAATGGTTATGGCTTTCCTTCACATATTGGCGGTCCGATGTGGTTTGCAGATGCCCAGGGGTTGGATCAAGTCCTCGCGGATATTCGCCGATTCCACGAGGAAACCGGCGATGACGCCTGGAAACCAGCACCCTTGCTCGAACGATTGGTTGCTGAGGGAAAATCATTCGCATCCCTTGATGCTTGAGCCTTTGGATGACTTTTGAAATGAACGAGCTGCTTCCTGCGGTCTTTAAGCATCGGTCGATGATGTTGGTTCGGGTCCATGGCCCGGCTGCCTTGTCCCGCATAGCCAAGGTGCTGTACGTGCTGGCTGCCGCCTTGCTCGGTCTTGTGGGGCTCATCGGCCTTGTGTTGCCAATTTTGCCAGGTGTACTGTTGTTGATGATTTCGGCAACCTTGTTGTCTAAGGTATGGCCAGCTTTTGGTGTTTGGCTCGAGCGTCAGCCGCTTGTAGGCAGCGTTCGATCTGCATTCTTGGATTGGCGGTCGAGAAGGTTATGGGGATCGAATCGATTCTATGGAGGGCTAAAGGATCGGTTGAAAGAGGGGCTGCCAAAAAAGATTGGGCGTCGATTCAAGGCGCTGGTCGGGGGGCTCCCGGGCCAACTAATGACTGGAGTTCGATATCTTGCAAACGTTTTTGGGCAGTTCAAATCATGATCGCAGCTGATGTTGTTGTGCCCGGGTTGAACACGCTTTGAGCCGTGCAGTGACCGAGCTTTTTCAGGAGAAATGGCTCGCCATTTCGACCTCTGATCCGCTTAAGTCGGTGGTCTCAGGGGGCGCGCTGGCGAGTTCTATGGCCGAAGTTTTCATGGCGGGTTATCAGACTGCCATGCGGCAAAGCTTTGGCTTTGATGGTCCTGATTGGGCGGCATTTTGTGTCAGCGAGGGCGCTGATGGGTATCCGCCTGTAAGCATTAATGACGATGGTACCCTATCAGGATACAAGACGTGGGTGGCTGCAGCGGCTGTGACGCAGCAGTTTTTGCTGAAAGTCGGCCGCGGCGCTGAGGCGCGCTATCTTGTTTTAGCTCGCGATGCGCCTGGACTCACCATTGAAATGAAGGCAGAAGCGGAATTCTTGCCTGAACTGGGCGTTGGAAGACTTGCCCTAGATCACGTCTTTATGGGTCCGGCCTTAACTTTAGACCGAAGCCAGCTTAAGGCTTTTCCCAAGATTGAAGCAGGCTGTATTCTTTTGGCATTCTTAGGCTTCCTTCAGGCGAATGGTCAGAGAGATGTGGGGGCTATAATCGAAACTTTGGGCCCTCAGGTGATGGCTGAACCCCTCGGCCCCGCTCTCGAAGAATTAGCGCTCGCTATTCAGAACCAGTTGGTCGGTGTTTCTGATCTTGATGTTTCAATGAGGTATTGGGAACGTGATCGCCGATTGATCGATCAGTATTTAAAAATGCTGGCTTAACTCTTTTGCGAATAGGCTTGGGCCAACCTTTGTTTTGAGCAAATTATCAATCAGTAATCCCGTTATCAGAAGAAGCATCAGTACCAATAGGGGCGGTGTGGCCAGCGGTTGACCGCCTTTCGCTGGGGAGACTGCCGAGTGGTCGAACCCGAAGGTCCTTTCCTGGGCGATCTGCTGTTAGGCAGCCGACGCCACCATGGCAATGAAATCACGATGCGATCGGTATCGCCCAGGTTTACCTCGTCCTAGTAAGCCGCTAAGGAATCTTCTATGAGCCGATTTGTGAATGACTCAGCGGTGAAGATCGGGTGGCCGCCCTTTTTCAATATCAAAGGGATCACGGAGGAACCGCAGGACTCAAGGATGATCGGTCGGAAGACGAGTTCGCCTACGCGTCAAACTAATTCGCCGAAGCGACTGGTTTCCCTTGGTGAGCATTTCAATGGACCAATGTAAGGAGAGTCCAGCGGATCATTGATGTCTTTACCTCATGGGAACCTTGCCTTTAGATCGTGCTAGGTGTGCTCAGCCAAGGATTTGACAGGGCCCGGGGAAAACTGGTTGGTTGTTCTTTGATAGGCACGATATTCAGGGCGTTTATGTGCTGAGTAGTATTCCGATGGTTCTGCGCCGGTACCATAGACTAAGGTGGCGTACATCTTCCACGAGGCCATGAGTAGCCCTGCCCCTAATGCTAGCCAGATAATGAAGCTTTCTCGATCGTATAGCGCCATCAAAGACGGGACTGCCGCAATGATCAATCCATTCCAAACCATCCATTCGGCGAAATAGTTTGGATGGCGACTGTACTTCCAGAGGCCTACGTTGCAGACCTTGTTCTTCATTCCGGCTTTTTTCATGGCGCGCAGGAAGGTCAGTTTTTGAGTATCTGCGATGGATTCCATTGCAAAGGCGCCGATCCAGATCAGCATGCCGGCGATTTCGAGAAAATGGAATGATTGGTTCGGGTTCGAGCCAATCACAAAGGCGGGCATCGCCAAAAAAGAGGCGTTGGCGAGCCCTTGCCAAAGGGCGTCAACTTGCATTGCCAGTTGTGTATTGGTTTTGCCAGATGCGATCCATCGCCGTTTTTGGTATTCATAACGCGGGAATTCCTGTTTTAATCTTCCCGTTGACCAAAGTTTGAGTGCGCCGAAACCCATGCGGCTTCCAACAGTCAGATAAGCGATGCCGACAAGGGCAGTCCGCAGTGGATCTCCTTCGCTTAACAACCAAGTGAGGGCGCCAATGACGGTTAAACCGAGTGGCCAACCAATATCGACATAAGACATCCGATGGGTTTTCCAAATGGGAATGCAGACGACGAGGCCAAACAGCACCAGCTGCAGCAAACCGTTATACAAACCAATCGTTGCGAAGCCATCGGTCGCCAGTAACAAGGCCCAGCCTGCGATGAATGGTAGGAGGGGTGTGAAATAGTTCATAACTTGAGCATCATTGTTTAAGTCTCTTTAATGCCCCTCTAGGACAGTCCCTCTTTACTTTGGAGATCAGGTGGCCAATGCCTCTACTGAAGGTCGAACTCCTGCGCTTTGCGCAATCGCCGCGCAAAGACCTCCATCTCCCGTTGAGCCTGCATGTCCTTAGCAGCTTGTGCGCAAAGGATGCCTCGCTCGAGAATTTTCAGCGCAGCTTCGGGTTGGTGTTGATCCCTTAAGACCTTTGATAACAATTTATAGGCGGCAGTGTAGTCAGGGTCTAATGCCAAGCAGGCTTGTAGATGTTGCGCAGCTTGCTCTAAGTCTGCATCGGGTTCAGTCTTGAGGTGCGCTGAGGCAAGGCCATAGCGAAGCAGTGCTGAGTCTTGTCCTTTGCTCAGCAGGCGTTCGAGAGCTGCAATTGAGGGCATAGATGATTGGCCAATGTTTGTTAAAGCTTAGGTGAAACTTCGCTAAGATGCACCCGCCGTCTAGCCTTGCGCTGTTGGGAATTGAATCTGGGGAAGAAAGAGATGCAGAGGCAGAGAGACAAAAAAGTGCAGAGGGTTGAACCCTTGGGCGCAAAACGCGTGCAGAGCATGTATCCTGAAGTCTACTGATCCCCAAAAGCACCATCGATCTCTATGATTAAGCTGATTTCAAACCCGAATACTCGACTTGAAGAAGTCCTGGCACTCAACAATCAAAATACGCCTCACGTCAACGCACTATCTCCGTCTGACCTTGATGAACTGATCCAGGCGTCCGCGTCTTTTCAAGTGGCGACCGATGAGGCGGATCAACTCGCGGGCTTTGTTTTGTTGTTACGAGAAGGGGCGGCTTACACGAGTTTGAATTATCAGTGGTTCTCTAGGACATTGTCTGAATTTTTGTACGTCGATCGCATCGTGGTCGTGCCTGAGTTCAGAGGGTTTGGGGTTGCGCAATTGCTTTATGATCATGCCCGTGCAATCGCTAAGGACCAGGCAGTCCCTTGGTTGACCTGTGAGGTTAATCTCGAGCCTCCAAACCCGCGTTCGCTTGCTTTTCATCATCGCCAGGGGTTTGAAGAGCTGGGACAACAAGCCACCGAAGGGGGATTAAAGACCGTGTCCCTGCTGGGAGTGAAGTTTTGAATGAGCGTCACTTCCCTCTGATCGCAGTGATTAGTTTGGTCGTTATAGCACTGGGGTATTGGTTTTTGAGTACCCCGGAGAAACCGCAGGTGGTCCCTCAAAAAATCGAAACGGTGCCCGTTGAGAAAGTGCGTACGCGAGTCGAGGCGACCATGACCAATTGCGCGAGGCGTGGAGAGACGACACGGGTGGAAGGCTTGGTGCACAACCGAGGGTCAATTGATGTGACCCGGGTCACGGTTCAAAGTATCTGGAAAGATGGGTTTGGCAGTGTTCAGTCCACCGGTCTGGTTTATGCGGTTGCAGAAGGGGAGACGCTCCCCCCGGGGGAGAGCCGCAGCTTTGTTGACACCACGAAGCAGCGCGGCATTGAGCGTTGCAACGTGCGTGCGCTCGACTGGTGGGCCGATGATTGAGGCCAAGATCAAAGTTGCGATCAAGGCAATCTCTGGAGCGACCATCGAAGAAAAACAGCTGGACCGTGTTTTGGGTAATGCAGTGAATAAGACAGGTCAGTGATTGAAGTCGAAGCGGGTAGAGTGTGCGTAGAAGGATCTAAGTCCGTAGGAGTAGATTAAATGACTTGGGCGTTGACGACAGCCGAAAAAACGTCCTACAGCACCCGGGGTTATCTTCTTCGGGAATCGGTTTTCTCGCAGAGCCAGGTCGCTGCAGTCAACGAGGTCATTGATCACGTAGAGACTTCGATAGTGAATGCGGCCAAAAGCGGCCGTGAATACTGGATCGAAGATCGACGGTTTATTGATTATGGCGCTCACACCCTCCAGTTTGAACCTGCGCCGATGGATGCGCATCTTAGGGTGCTCGAACCTGTGCATTCTTTAGCTCATGAACTCTTTGAACTGATTAGTGATGAAAGGATACTCGATCCGGTGCGTGACTTGATCGGTTGTGAGGGTCTGTCAGTTTGGACGAATAAAATCAATTTCAAAAGACCTGGGGGCTCAGCCTTTGGCTGGCACCAAGACGCGCCCTACTGGATTCACGATGCGATCGATCTTCAAAAGCTGCCAAATGTGATGATTGCACTCGATGATGTTGGTCCAGACAGCGGTTGTTTTCGGGTGATATCCGGGAGTCACCGAAGGGGTATCCTGCCTGCGCGCAATGACGGCTCCCAATTAGAGGGTTTCTTTACGCATCCTGATGCCATCGATTTGAAACAAAGCATCGAATTTTCTATGCCTGCGGGTGCCCTGCTGTTTTTTGACCCCTTGATTGTCCATGGATCGACGCAAAACAACTCCCCACTCCGGCGGCGAGCGCTGATTGCTACTTACCAACCGGCGCATTATCCCTCCTTGAAATCGAAAGCAGTGGTCAATTTAGGCAGTCTTGGGTGACTGGTGATGCCCGGTGAAACGGAGCAAAAATTCAATCGATGGCTTTGGGCAGTGGGGGAGAGTAGACAGTGCAACGCCCGCATGGCCGGTTTGGCTCAGTCAGGGTTACCGGTCGACGAATGGGGAGCAGACCTTCAATGAGTGATCAGCCAACAAAGGTATTGCGCTTAATTCTGGGCGATCAATTGAATGCGTCACATAGCTGGTTCGACCAGGTTCGCAGCGACGTCGTCTATTTGATCGCGGAGCTGATGCAGGAACAGACCTATGTTCGCCATCACATCCAAAAAACGGCTGGATTTTTCCTCGCTATGGAGGCGTTTGCGAAGGATTTGGCGGCCCAGGGCCATGAGGTGCATTACGCGACACTCGATGAGACCGCCGGTTTTGAATCCCTTCCTGAATTTTTAGTGGATGTGATGAGCCGTGGGGGAATCAATCACTTCGAGTACCAGAGACCTGATGAGTTTCGATTGCGCAAACAGCTCTCCGACTGGGTAGCGCAGGACGGGGTGATTGCCCGAGATTTTTCCACAGAACATTTCTTTTTGAGTGACGAGGCACTGGGGGACTATTTTTATTCTGGTAAGGCGCATCGGCTAGAGCATTTTTATCGCAAGATGCGGGAGCGGTTTGATGTTCTGATGGAAGAGGGAGGGCCCTTAGGCGGTCAATGGAATTTTGATGCAGAGAACCGTAAGCGTTTGCCAAAAGGGATCGAAATTCCTGAGCCCTTGATGTTTTGCAATGACGCTGAAGACGCTGTCAATCGACTGAAAAGCCATGGGGTTGAGACCCTCGGGGCGCTTGACGGTCCACTCGGGTGGCCGGTCAATCGAGCGCAAGCCTTAAGCTTGTTAACAGATTTTTGTCTGCGGATGTTACCTTTTTTTGGGTCCTACCAGGATGCGATGACGCATCGAGGCTGGTCTTTATTTCATGCGAGAGTGTCTTTTGCGCTCAATACCAAAATGCTCAGCCCTCAAGAAGTCTGCGATGCGGCCATCAGGGCCTATAACGAGCGACCTGATGAAATTGGTCTGGCGGCAGTAGAAGGGTTCGTGCGTCAGATCCTGGGATGGAGAGAGTTTATCCGCGGTATTTATTGGGCCAATATGCCGGAATACGCTGATCGCAATGAACTCGAAGCGCAAGGAGAGCTGCCTCATTTTTACTGGGATGGTCAGACGAAGATGGCTTGTATGGAACAGGCGATCGGTCAATCCTTGGAGTTTGCCTATGCGCATCATATCCAGCGTTTGATGGTCACTGGAAACTTTGCGCTGCTCCTGGGGGTCCACCCTGATCAGGTCGATGCTTGGTATTTGGGAATGTATATCGATGCCATTGAATGGGTGGAAATGCCTAATACACGCGGGATGAGTCAGCATGCTGATGGGGGGCTGGTGGGATCAAAGCCTTATATTAGCTCTGGCCGCTATATCGAGCGAATGAGCGATCATTGCCGAGGATGTGCTTACAAGGTGAGTGCGCGAGTAGGGGATAGCGCCTGTCCTTTTAATGTGCTGTATTGGGATTTTTTAGATCGCAACAGCGCTCGGTTTGCAAAAAACCCACGCATGCGAATGATGATTAAAAATTACGAGCGGATTGATGCCGATGAGCGGGTCGCCATTACCGCCGCAGCCAAATCCCTCAGGGCCCGGCGTCACGAGCTGTAAAGCAAAAAAACCGCTGGGCGCTGCTCAAAGTCCTTGAGGCCCTTTAGTCTGCGACACAGACCCTGTTTCGACCCGTGTTTTTTGCCTTATAAGCCGCGCCATCGGCGCGTTGTCGAAGGGATGCCAATGCCTCGCCGACGTGACTCAGGGAGACACCTAAGCTTGCGGTAAGGCGACGATCCTCACCAAGATCGATTTCTGCAATAGCAGTGCGAATTTTCTCTGCCAAGGCAACTGCGGCGAGTTCATCAAGCCCGTCAGCGACAATTTCAAATTCCTCACCCCCCGTCCGACTGATCAGCCGGGCCTGTTGATCAAAAGACAGGACCTGCTTAGCCAAGGTCTGGAGGGCAAGATCTCCAAACGCATGGCCGTAGACATCGTTGACGTGTTTGAAGTGATCGATGTCCACAGCGATTACCGTGAGCGGTTCTTTTTTGCTATGGCTGGTTTTGAGGAGCTGGGCCAGGGCGCGCATGTGAAAACTGCGATTATAAAGACCGGTCAGGGGATCTCGATTGGTGAGATTGTTGGTCAGACGGACAAACTGAAAGACTACGAGGGCTAGAATGATTTCACCTAAAAAGGTGAGAACATCGCCGATGAGCCACCAGTGAGTCTGGGCGCTATAAAAAATGCCATTAGCTGCATCGAGCAGGTTGCCTGTTTGGAGTGCAAATAAGCCGGTCAGAACCATCCGCTGTTCAGCCAGGGTCACTTTAATCAGGGTCGCAGCAATAAACATGATCAGCACAGAAACAAAAGAAGCGATCTCGAAGCTGATTTCACGCAAGTCAAAATGATAGTGGGGACTAATTGCATGCAAGTGCGCCATTAAGCTCACCGTCAAAATGAGGTTAAGGCAGACCAGCATAAAGGCGCGATCGCGACGCGCGAATTTGATTTGCATTTCAGGGTGAGGGTCGAACACGGCGGCTTTAATGGGACTCTGACAGTGAAGTGGACGATTCGATTCGCGTTTGACCGAGATAGAACGAGACAGGATACTGATGTTAACAGATCGTTAATCGAGGTAGAACAATGTCCACTGTCGATCCCGCGCTATTGGGCGCCTATCAAACAGCTGAGTATGTTGTCCTCGACGATCCGCCGATTGTTTTTCAAATTGGCGTGGAGCATCAAGGGCTGTCCTTGCTGCTGCTCAGTTTCGGTGCAGAATCGGCCTGTTTCTTGACGGCCTGGAATCCAAGGAGTGAAGTCCTGTCGGCGGATGAAAATCTTGATCGTCAGATGCGACTATTGGCGCTGATTGAAACCGAGCGATCGAACTACTTTGTTGGGCGGGGAGAGAGCTCCGATGGTACCTGGGCAGAGGATAGTTACTTGATTTTTGACCTCGATCGAAAAACCGCGATGGAATGGGCTCGAACTTTCGAGCAGAACGCCTGGGTCTGGGTGCCAGGGGTGGGACCTGCGGAGCTGGTTATCACAGAATATTAAACGGGCCTACCGTCTTAATAAGGTGCTTCATGCGGGTTGATGCTCAGTCATGGTGATGACCTATGGATCTGATTCAGTTGTCTTCGCGTAAACGTTATTGAAAATGAAACGAACGTTTAAAACTTTTGTTCAAAATGATTGTGTGAAATAAGGGTTAGGAACGGCGGAGTTAAACAATCGTTTTAAACGTCCGTTTAAATCTGTTATTCTGATTAACGTTCAGATCTCGCAAGCGTTTGAGCGTGACTTTGATGTTTTGAGGACGCGAATGACGTCAGAAAAGCTTACCGATGAGAGCAAGGCTGGAGCCGACACCCGGGGTCGATTGCTCTGTGCGGCAGAAAGACTTCTGATCGAGCGAGGCTATGCGGGCATGTCTGCGCGGGCGGTCGCCGAGAGTGCACAAGTGAATATTGCGTCCGCAAGTTATCATTTCGGATCAAAGCACGGAGTCTTGGAGGCTGTTGTGCAGTGGAGGTTGGCGCCAATGAACGCGGCTCGAATGACCCAACTCGATGTTGTTTTAGCCAATCCCTCCCATACGGTGGAGGATATTTTGCACGCCTTTTTGTGGCCGCTTTTTGAGACGGAACCCGACGGTCCAGTCAGACTGTTGATGGGGCGTTTGATGGCCGAGCCGACCGCAGTTGTAGGGCCTGTCATCGAGGAAACCTTTCGGGATGTCGCAAATGCTTTTGTCTCAGCATTGGAGAAGCGAATACCGGATGCGTCAAGGGAGAGTTTAACCCGAAAGCTTTCGTTTGTTGTGGGTGCGACGTCATTTACGCTGCTCAACAAGAATGCAGCACTGCTCGCCCCTGAGCGCCATCAAGGACAAATCTTTAAACAGTTGCTTTCGTTCTGCGTTCAAGGGATGGATGTATCGCCAGACGTGACTGAATCTTCGAAGGAGTATTAGTGAACAGATTTCGGCAAGTAAAAAGTGTTGTGTTTCCTGTCATTGTTGCGGGCCTGGGCTTTGTGTTGTTTGCTGGGCTGCTTGCGACAGGCCCTTCGCTGGATTCGAAGGCCCCAACGCCGGTCATTCCCCTGGTCCAAAGCTTGGAGGTCGCTCTGGGTCCTATTCAAATGACCGCGATGACGTATGGGACGGTTGCTCCACGCAGCGAAACGAGCTTGGTCTCGGAAGTATCAGGACGAATCATTAAGATCTCACCGAATATGGTCAGCGGCGGATTTTTTGAGGCGGGTGAGTTGTTGTTTGAGGTAGACCCTGTTGATTATCAGATCGCTCTAGATCAAGCCAATGCTAATTTAAATCGCGCGCGGGGGGAGTTGGCATTCGCTGAAAAGGATTACAAACGTCAACTCGATCTGAAACAGCGACAATCCATCAGTCAAGCGATCGAGGACGATGCTCTTAAACGTCTTCAAATTGCCCGAGCAGTTCATCAAGATGCGCGCTCAAAAACTGCCGCCGCTCAGCGAGACTTATCAAGGACATCGGTTATCGCGCCTTATCAGGGCCGAGTCCGCAATGAAAACATTGACTTGGGCCAGTACGTGAGTCGCGGCGTTGCGCTTGCAAATCTATACGCGACGGATTTTGCGGAGGTCCGCCTGCCTCTTCAGGATGAGGAACTGGCTTACCTAGATGTATCGTTGGCCAACGAATCAAAGGGGACTGAGGGGCAAGCACAGGTTAACTTAACGGCTAATTTTGCCGGCCAGCCCCAAAGATGGTTGGGCGAAATTGTGCGTTCGGAGGGAGAAATCGATGCGGTCAGCCGGATGATTCATCTTGTTGCTCGAGTCACAGCGCCCTACGAGCCCCAATCGGGGCAGGCCCCCCTTGCGGTGGGATTGTTCGTTGAAGCAGAAATTCTAGGTCGCACTTTGGAGAATGTCGTCATGTTGCCTCGGACAGCAATTCGAGGCGAAGACCAGGTATTTTTGATTGGCCAGGACCAACGACTCGAGCTGAAGCAGGTGAGCGTTGTGCGACGTTTAGGGGATCAGGTGATCGTTGGAGGTGGGTTAGCCGACGGTGACCTGATTTGTCTGACGGCGATGGATGATGCCGTGCCCGGTATGCGGGTTAGGATTCAAGACACTGAATCGATGGTGACCCTTCGATGAAAACATTGATCGCTTGGTTCGCGGAAAATCGAATAGCAGCCAACTTGATGCTGATTCTCATTGTTCTCTCGGGCGCATCAGCCTTGGTGAGCATGCCGCAAAAATCGTTCCCTGATATTGATATACCGATCATCACAGTTTCAGTGTTATACCTTGGCGCCGCGCCAGAGGAAGTCGAGCTGGGGGTTTGTGTCCGGATTGAGGAGGAGCTCGAAGGGGTTGAGGGCGTCAAAGAAATTCGGTCACGAGCCAACGAGGGAGTTTGCAGCGTGACGGTGGAACTCTTCGAGAGCGCTGACAAAGCCCAAGCGCTGGACGATGTTAAAAACCGGGTCGACGCGATCGATACTTTGCCGCTAGAAACTGAAAAGCCCGTGATTAACTTGATTACCAGCGTTCGCACGGTGATGGATATTGCAATTACAGGTCCAAGTGACGAACGCGCACTTAAGGTTTTGGGTCAGCGTGTTCGAGACGATATAGCGGCTCTACCGAGCGTGACTCAAGTCGAATTGCTCAATGTCCGTCCTTATGAAGTGTCAGTTGAAGTCTCTGAAGCCTCGCTGCAACGCAATGGACTGACCCTCTCAGAGGTGGCTGCGGTGATTCGACGTCAATCACTGGACCTGCCTGGCGGCGCGATTAAGACGGATACGGGTGAAATCCTCCTGAGAACAAAAGGGCAGGCCTATTGGGGGGAAGAGTTCGAAAATTTATTGCTGCTGAGCCGGGCCGATGGCAGTCGGGTCTTCCTGAGAGACGTTGCGAGGGTGGTTGATGGTTTTGAAGATACCGATCAGTCGCTCCGTTTCGATGGTCGACCTGCGACCATTATCCGAGTCTCTAGAGTCGGTGATCAGGACATTCTTAAGATCACCGATGAGGTTAAAGCGTACTTGGAGACTGCCGCCAGTCGGCTGCCAGAAGGCGCAGTGCTGACCGTATGGAATGATAATTCTCGACTCCTACGTGATCGATTGAGCACGCTGCTCGATAGTGCCCGGCAGGGGTTCTTGATGGTTCTCATCCTGCTGGCCTTGTTCTTGAGGCCCCGGCTCGCTTTTTGGGTCAGTATCGGCGTGCCCGTCGCATTCTTAGGAGCGCTCTATCTGACGAATCAATTGGGACTCTCGATTGATGGTATTTCATTGTTTGGTTTCATCCTGGTGCTGGGCATCATGGTGGATGATGCCATTGTGGTTGGAGAAAACGTGCACTCCGAACAGCGCCGGAGTGAAACGCTTCTGGGTGGCGCCATTGTCGGCACCCAAAAAATAACTGTTCCGGTGATTTTTGGTGTGCTAACCACCATCTGCGCCTTTGTGCCGATGCTGCAAGGGGTAGGAAGTTCTGGTCAGATCGGCGGGGGGATCGCGACAGTCGTAATCTGCTGTTTGATTTTTTCTTTGATTGAGTCTCAACTGATTTTACCGGCGCACTTAGGTCATCAAGAGGTGAAGACGCCTGCGGGTGAGGTCTACCTTCTATTGGTGCCCGTGGTTGCCATTTTTTTGCTCGAATTCGCCTGGGATCTGCCCAGCTATTTTGGCATGGCCATCGGCGTTGCATCCTTTGTGCTCTTGTTGCACACGTTTAATGTCTCTCAACCGGCGGCAAACCGCGTATCTGAGTTCCAGCAGCGTTTTTCAAGTTCAGTTGAAAACTTGATCAAGACGCGATTCCGCAGTCTGGTCGCGCTGGCAGTTCGGGCGCGCTATACAACGCTGGCATTAGCCTTTGTGTTTTTCCTTTCGGGTTTAGGCATTATCGCCAGCGGCCGACTTCCCTTTTCGTTTTTCCCGCCCCTGGCGTCTGATCAGGCGATTGCGCAACTCACGATGCCGCTTGGAACTTCCGCTGATGTGACTGAGAAGGCCGTTATGCACCTGGAGAAGAGCGCGATGACCCTGGCTGAAACTCTGGCCCAAAAGTTTCCTGATGCGCCCCCGGTCACTCATATTTTGTCGGCAGTGGGTAATCAGCCCTCGAGCAGCGGCGGCGGTGGCCCAAGCGGGCCAGCCTTAGGCGGGGGTGGCGGCGCCCACTTAGGCGAAGTCACTTTGCAACTGACCCCGAGCCAAAGTCGAGCGCTGGATACCCGGCAGATCGCAGCTCTTTGGCGGGAGCAGGCGGGATCGATCCCAGGGGCCGTGGAGCTCAAGTTCAACAGTTCACTGTTCACGGTTGGAAATGCGATTGATATCCAGTTATCGGGTGAAGACGTCGATGAGCTTCGCGCAATTGCCGCGGACCTGAGGCTGAAATTGAGTAGTTATCCAGGCGTTTTGGATATCACAGATTCGTTTAGGTCGGGTAAACAGGAGCTCAAGTTGACGATGAAGCCCGAAGGAGAAGCCGCTGGCTTGTCCTTGAGTCAGCTCGCTCTGCAGGTTCGCCAAGCATTTTATGGCGAGGAGGCCCAGCGCATTCAGCGGGGGCGAGACGACGTTCGGGTGATGGTGCGATATACGGATTCAGAACGTCGAAGTGTCACCGCTTTGGATCGAATGCGAGTGCGAACCCCTCAGGGTAGCGAGATCCCATTTAACACGGTTGCCATCGCGGACTTAGGCCGGGGATATGCGAGTATCAAACGGACCGAAAGCCGCAGGGTGGTCAATGTGGTTGCTGACGTCGATCGCTCGGTGGTCACCGCGGAAGAAGTTTTGTCCGATTTGAGTGCGGGATATCTTGATCAAGTTCTAAAAGACCATCCGCGGGTGAGTCTTAGTCTTGAGGGTGAGCAGCGCCAAAGCGGGGAGTATCTTGTGAGTCTGGTGTTGCCCTTTATGATTGCCCTGTTTGTCATTTATGCGTTGTTGGCGGTGCCTCTGCAGTCTTATGCTCAGCCTTTGATGATCATGAGCGTTATCCCTTTCGCGTACGTCGGCGCGATTTGGGGACATCAAATCATGAAGCAGTTTGATTTAATCTCCGGTGTCGCCATGATGTCGATTCTTGGGATGATTGCGGCCGCTGGTGTGGTGGTAAACAGTAGCTTGATTCTCACGTATACGGTGAACCGCTTGCGTGCAGAGGGGTACGACCTTCATGAGGCGGTCGCTGAAGCTGCGGTAACCCGCTGCCGCCCCATCGTGCTCACGTCAATGACGACCTTTGTCGGTCTGATGCCGCTCATGTTTAACACCAGTGTTCAGGCACAGTTTTTGGTGCCCATGGCGGTTTCGCTTGCCTTTGGTGTGCTGTTTGCGACCGTGATCACCTTGCTGGTGGTACCTGCGATCTATTGCGCGTTTGAGGATGTTGGTGCTTTGTTGAAGCGAGGCGCCCCTGGGGGTCTCGATGCTCCGGTTGAGGGAATTGAACGGGCTTAGTTGAGACTAACGATCTATAAGGATGAGGAGTGAGTATGCCTAAGCATGCCTTTCAGTTGCCCCAGGGACAGCTGGATACCTTCACGCTCGAGGGTGGACCTTGGCTGAACAACTGCTTGGGCGATCCCACTGCACGTACGATTGGCGTCTATACCCCCGCCGAATGTGAGGCCGGAACACTGTACCCTGTTCTGGTCGATTTGGCGGGGTTCACAGGGAGCGGGTTGAGCCATCTCGCCTGGAAGAGTTTCGGAGAGACCCTTCCGCAGCGGATTGATCGGTTGATGGATGAAGGCAGCTTGGCGCCCGCGGTGTATGTATTTCCCGACTGCTTTACTTCCCTCGGCGGCAACCAATATGTTGATTCCTCGGCGCTTGGACAGTGGGCGACGTGGCTCCATGAAAGCCTTTTGCCCGAGATCAGGAATCGCTATGGGGTGCGCCAAGATGCTGACGGCTGTGGTCTGTTTGGAAAATCGAGCGGGGGATTTGGCGCCATACATCAAGTTTTAATGCATGGCGAGCACTGGGGTGCCGCGGTCTGTCATTCTGGGGACATGGGGTTCAAATTGTGCTACCAGCGTGATTTTCCTGAAGTGCTTTTGGCTTTGACCCAGTCTGGATTAAGCGTGGCCGATTACATTCGCCGATTGCATCGGCGACGCAGAATCTCTGGGGGTGAAATGCACGTTCTTATGACCTTTGCGATGGCGGCGTCTTATGATCCAGATCCAGAGCAGCCTTTCGGGGTGAGATTGCCGATGGATCTTGATACTTGTCAGATTGACCCTGAGCGATGGCGTGCTTGGCAGGCTTTTGATCCCTTGACTCGGCTCGAGTCAGAGGCGGCACAAAGCAAGTTGATGGGTTTGCAGGGACTTTTTATCGATTGCGGGGTGCGAGACCAATACCATCTCGTTTACGGCGCTCGACGGTTCAGCGAGCGCTGTCAGGAATTGGAAATCGACCACGTTTTCGAGAGCTTTGATGATACTCATTCAGGGATCGATTATCGGATGGATCGTTCATTACCTTGGTTGGTCGAGCGCCTGAGTGCTTGATCAGGGGTTACTCTAAGTTTGCCCGCTCTGAGTCTGGCGTCACTTCGCAGCCTACAATCTTTGTAGGGCACCCTCAGCATATGAAGGTGTCAGCAATGGTTAGGCGCCAGTGATTTTGCGATCAGAAGGCTCTGTAGAAGCTGCTTTTAGAGCCAATCCGTTCCAAGATAAAAATGCTTCCAGGGGCGGTTCAGCAGCTGCCGTCTGCCATCTTCCTCACAGAGGCTGGCTTAGATCGGGCTAGACCGCATCGAGTAGTTCGATTTTTGGCCGTCCCGCCATGTGAGGTCCCATCGCGGCACCGAGACGCTTGAAGTACTCAGTCCCGTTGTGGGCCTCAAGCGCTCCCTGGTCCTCATACTGCTCTAGAACAACATAGGTGGTGTCGCTGGTTCGACTTTTATGGAGCGCATAAAAATGGTTGCCCGGTTCATTCGCACGGACTTCCGCTGAAAGTTCTGTGAAAATCTGCTCAAATTCAGCTTGTGAGCCGGGCTTGATTTCTAGTGTCGCGATAATGCCAATAGCCATAGGAGTCTCTCTTTGTTGATCCGAGCAGCTCATGCCCAGATTGATGGGTTTGAAGGTATCGTTGGGATGAAATTTAAAGTTGGGAATGATTGTGCTGTGGCTGGACTTGCAGGTCAACAACCCCCGGCGATTGTTGAGCGCTCGGTCAATGGCTCTGTTTTGTCTGGGGCTTACCCTTTGGGTGAGGGACGCTCGAGTGGGTCGGTCAGGCCAGACAGGCCCTCCAAGTGCAGCATTAACGCAAGGCGCATGAGTTGACCCAGGTCCCCGCTAGGGAACCCATGTTCCTCAAACCAGATTAAGTAAGCTTCAGGTAATCGAGAAAGCCGTCGACCTTTAAATTTTCCGAACGGCATTCGCCGATTCGCGACCGCTTCCAAATCTTTGGGTTCAAAGGACATTACGTTTATTATAAGGCTCGTGAAAGGAGAGCGTGATGCTAAAGGCGAGTGAAATCAAGCGAGGGGATGTTGTTTTTCTTGATCAGGCGCCACATGTGGTGAAGCACCTAGAAACTAAAAGTCCATCTTCTCGAGGTGCGGTGACCCTCTACAAACTGAGATTTAAAAATCTGCTCAACGGTCAAAAAAAGGAAGTCTCAGCAAAAGGCGAAGATTCTTTTGAGGCCATCGATTGCCAACGCATTTTGGTGCAGTTTTCGTATCTTGACGGTGATGAATACTATTTCATGGATTTGAGCGATTTCACCCAGTACGG
>MDTB01075659.1_pt1 | contig 40601 bp, 34 predicted proteins | sample 811161 | NCBI WGS metagenome assembly MDTB01 (sample SAMN05326650, study PRJNA326480) | marine metagenome | isolation source: seawater | place: Mediterranean Sea | collected 2009 | reverse complement strand
TTGTTTATTTGTTGAAGATATATATGGAGTTGATTATGTCGATTGTAATGGTGATTGTTTAAATGATGAAGATGGAGATGGTGTTTGTGATGAAGATGAGGTTGGTGGTTGTACAGACCCAATAGCGTATAATTATGATCCATTAGCTAATGAAGATGATGGTTCTTGTTTATATCAAGGTTGTACAGATATCACAGCTTGTAACTATGATTCAACAGCAGATATAGATGATGGCTCTTGTACCTTCCCACTTGAAGATTATTTAGATTGTAATGGAGATTGCTTAAATGATACAGACGGAGATGGGGTTTGCGATGAATTAGAAATATTTGGTTGTACTGATCCAGTAGCTGACAATTATAATGATGTTGCTACTCAAGATGATGGTTCATGTATTTATTTTGGGTGTACAGACTCTACAGCTTGTAATTATGATCTTGTTGCAACAGATGATGATGGTTCTTGTACTTATCCAGATGAAACTTATTTAGATTGTGTTGGGGATTGTTTAAATGACGTTGATGGTGATGGTGTTTGTGATGAGTTAGAAGTTTTAGGTTGTACTGATGATGCTGCATGTAACTATGATCCAGTGGCTACTGATGATGATGGTTCATGTATTTATGCAGAAACAGGTTTTGATTGTGATGGAAATTGTGCTGATGATGATGGAGATGGAATTCCTGATGATTATGATGGTGATGGTGTTTGTGATTATGTAGATAACTGTTTTTATATTTTTAACCCAGGTCAACAAGACTCTGATGGTGATGGCGAAGGTGATGCCTGTGATCCAGACGATGGTATAGGTTTAGATGAAGATTTGGGAGAAAATATAGTAATTTTTCCAAATCCAACAAATGGCATAGTTAATATAGAATACTTTAATATTGATAATAATAATGTCACATTAAATGTTATTAATGCTATTGGCCAAATAATTAAAATGGTTGAGTTAAATTCAGTTGATTCATATATTTATTACTCAATGGATTTAGAAAATTATGGAAAAGGAATTTATCAACTACAACTAGTTGATAATGAAAAAGTATTTATTGAAAGATTAGTTGTTGATTAATAATTATAATTTTCCAATTTCTTGGTCTTTGTCTTTCGGGTAAATTAACAAAGTGTTATTTTTCTCAACAATTATATAATTATCAATTCCTTTGAGAATAATTTTTTTTCCCTTTGGAAGAATGATTAGATTGTTTTTTGAATTAATTAATTTTTTTTCTTTTACATTTGAGGCATTATTAAATTCAGACTTTTCCATTTCTTTATAAAGAGAAGAATAACTACCTAAATCATTCCACTCGATATCCGATTTAAGAACTAGGATGTTTTTACTTTTTTCTAAAATTGCATAATCAAAAGAGATGTTTTTAATACTTGAAAAGCAGTTAAGTAAATCAATTTTATTTTTACTTAGTATTTTTTTAAATGAATTATATATTTTCTTTTGATGTAATTCATATTGCTCAATAATTAAATTAGAGGTAAAAATAAATATTCCAGAATTCCATAAATAATTTTTACTATCTACAAATTTCTGTGCTGTCTTTTTATTAGGTTTTTCTTTAAAATCTTTTACGGCAGTTATTTCATTATTTTTACTTTTTATTGTCTGAATATATCCATATCCTGTGTGGGCCTTTTTTGGTGTAATTCCAATAGTAATAATTTGATCTTTCAAGTTTAAATAATTAAACCCTTTTAAACAGATCTTTTTAAATTTTTTTTTGTCTTTTATTAAATGATCAGACGGACATACAATAATTTTCGCATTTTTATTTTTCTTATGTATAGTAAAGCTGCCATATGCAATAGAAGCTGCTGTGTTTTTTTGAATTGGTTCGCAAAGAATATTTTTTAATGGAATGTCTTTCAGGTGTGATCTTGTTAATTTTGAGTATTTTTTATTTGTTAAGACATAAATATTTTTTTGATCAATAAATTCAGAAACTCTTTTATACGTTTTAAGTATTAAAGATTCTTTTTCATTGAAAAAATCTAAAAACTGTTTTGGTTGTTCTGTGCTGCTAAGAGGGTAGAATCTACTTCCTATTCCCCCAGCTAGTATTATGCAAAATAAATCTTTCATTTTAATATTTTAAGAGGTATTTTTGCTGGTGTAGGAGGGCAATCGCAATCTTTTTTTAATAATTTACATGAAGAAAAAGTGGCCCCAATAATAAAAAATAAAATTATAGATATTAGTGTTTTTTTCATAGTATTAAATAAATATAATTATTTTTAAAAAAGAATATGAACATTTTTAGTCTAATTGGTAAATATTTTCTTTTTATAAAAAAAGTTTTTAGTAGACCTACTAGTGTCTCGGTTTTTTATAAAAGTTTTCTAAACGAAGTTTTTGTTTTAGGTGTTTCTTCAATCGGTTTTGTTGCTTTTGTTTCATTGTTTGTTGGTGCTGTAGTAACTCTTCAGATTGCATATAATTTAGAAAATCCACTACTACCTAGCTATCTAATTGGTTTAGCTACTCGAGATTCTATAATTTTAGAATTCTCACCGACTATGATTAGTTTAATTTTAGCTGGAAAAATGGGTTCAAATATTGCTTCAACAATTGGCACAATGAGAGTTACTGAACAAATTGATGCCTTAGAGATGATGGGCATCAATTCTGCTTCATATCTTGTGTTACCAAAAATTTTAGCACTTGTTTTTTTTAACCCTATTTTAATTACATTCAGTATGTTTCTTGCTATCCTTGGAGGATGGTTTTTTGGTGATGTTTCTGGTCTTTGTAGTACAACTGAATTTTTAGATGGGGTTCAATATTTTTTTATTCCATTTAATGTAGTTTATGCCTACATTAAAACAATTTTTTTTGCTCTTATTATAGCTACTTTACCTGCTTTTTATGGATATTTTACTAAGGGTGGGGCATTAGAAGTGGGTCAAGCAAGCACTAAGGGAGTTGTTAATTCAAGTATACTTATTATTATTTTCAATTATTTAATTACTCAACTACTTTTAAATTAAAGTTTTTATGATAGAGGTTAAAAATATTATTAAAAAATTTGGTAAAAATTTAGTTTTAGATAATGTGTCTGCCCTGTTTTACCCTGGAAAAGTTAATTTAATAATTGGCCGTAGTGGATCTGGGAAAACAGTTGCTATCAAATCCATGTTGGGTTTGCATAATATTGATTCAGGCACTATTTCTTATGATAAAAGAAATTTTTCATCAATGTCAAAAATAGAAAAACAAAATATTAGAAAAGAAATTGGTATGGTTTTTCAGGGTGGGGCTCTATTTGATTCAAAAACAATTGAGGAAAATTTAATGGTACCTTTAATTATGTTTTCGTCTATGTCAAAAGAACAAATGGTAGATAGAATAAATTTTTGTTTAAAAAGAGTTAATTTGGAAAATGTTAATAATTCATATCCAGCAGATTTAAGTGGAGGTATGCAAAAAAGAGTTGCCATAGCTAGAGCTATTGTCTTAAAGCCAAAATATTTATTTTGTGATGAACCTAATTCAGGGTTAGATCCTTATACTGCAACCGTTATTGATGAGTTATTAAAAGAAATAACATATGAATATAATATAACTACAGTTATTAATACTCATGATATGAATTCTGTAATGCAAATAGGGGATTATATTGTTTTTATTAAAGAAGGTAAAAAAATATGGGAAGGCTCAAGAGATGAAATTATGAGTAGTTCGAATAAAGAACTTAATAAATTTATATTTTCCTCTGAAATATTTCGAAGATTGAAAGCACTCAGCTAAAAAAAAAGCCCGATTTTATTCGGGCTTTTTTTATAATCAAATTTCTATTTACTCAATAACAATTCTTTCTGTTTTACTTAATTCAGAATTAGACACTTTTACTAAGTAAGTTCCCTTATCATAATTTGATAAATCAATGTTAGTATTAGAATTAATATCTTTTACTAAAATTATTTCACCAATGATGTTTGTTACTTCAATAGTATAGTTATCATTATTTTCAAAATTAATATTAACAATACCGTTAGATGGATTAGGGTATATTGAGACTCCATTTAATGTAGTCTCTTCAATATCAAAACCTTGTCCATTACCTAACTTCATTCTTACACCAGCTGCTGTCCCATTACTATAAACAGCATCACCTGGAATAAATATCATACTAGCATTTCCAGGTTGAGGTACAGTTTCATCATCTAAAATATAAATATCAGATGAGTTATTGTTACTATACATTTCAACACATGCATAGTATGCACCTGGAGATAAAGTATAAGGGTTGTCAAAAGCAACTTCTAAAGATCCATCATCAATATCACCTTGAGTTAACATGTAGAAGTCTGATTCTACTAAAGTTGATGAAGGGAAACTGTTTAAATCAAATCCTGCAAGAACATCTGATGTGTCTTTTAATGAAATTATTATTTCACCTCCTGGTACAGATAATGGTGTTTCATAAGCATAAGAGTCTAACATAATTTCAAGACCAGCAACTTCTGTTGTTTGATCAATTTCATAATAAGTTAAAATCATAAAACCATCTGTTGCATCAGTAAAACTTCCTGTTCCAAGTCTTGTGATAGTTGGTTCAGAGTATACATCAATTCCATCAATAGAATATAAGTCTTCAGTAATTGCAAATTCTCTTGATTGAATGTTATTTCCAAAATTATCTGATCCATCAGTTTCAGAAGATGAACTAACAGTGAAATCAGCGGTATATACACCAATATCAGTACTTGGTGTGGCATTCATTTCAAAATAAACTGATTCATCTGAATCGATTACACCGTCAGTTTCTTCCACACTGTAGAAACCATCTGCGTCAGCAGAATACATAGTGAAATCTGTTTGATTAGAAAGTACTGTGTTTCCTTCAAGAGATAAATCCATATTTAAAGAAACGTTATTTTGGTTATTAATACCAAAATTAAATACTTCACCACCAAATACCATACTGTTTCCAATTTGATTTTGTGGCACTCTTCCAAATTCTTCACCTGTTCCAGTATGAGATGTTACTCCATAATTTAAAACTAGGTCATTAGCAGGTTGCTCTATAACACATACATCATCAATAAACCAAGCATATCCCCATGTTCCAGTCCAATGGAATCTAATCCATACTTGACCTTCTCCACCTGCAGATTCAGAAATATTGATTCTTTTTGTTAAAGGATTGTCTCCAACATCAGCACCTCCGTCTCCGGATATTCCAGGAAAAACCTCATATATACCAGCGCTTGCATCAGCTTCAGAATCTGGTGTTAATTCTGGCCATGTTACTCCATCAGTACTTGTAACTACCCAGCATTTTTCAAAAGTCCAGCTTCTATACCATGTTTCAAATTCCAAAACTACATTTGGATAGTTTGCAAGATCTATTGGTTGAGCTGTTGTGAACCATGAATCTTCTACGTCTGTTCCTCCTTCTTCACCACCATATGCATCAGAGTCAATCATTGCGTATCCATTACTTGCTGTTGTTGATTCTATTGAGGAAATTTGAAAAGAACCAGTAGTTTCTAGACCTGTTCCAATTTCCCAGTTCAAAGGATTGTTAGGGTCACTGTAAGCAGTCGCATCATAACCGGTTACCCATGTAGATGGATTAGAAAAATCATCTGAAAAAAGACAATCTCCCCCTTGTCTAGGTTGTGTCAAATTAGAAACTTCACTAGTCTTTATAGTAGTTTCTTGTTTTGCTTTTTTGAATTTAATGTTATTATTTGTTTGAGCTAAAGAAACGCTTAAGCCAAAACAAAAAATAATCATCATTGAAATAGTAAAATTTTTCATATTCTTTGAATTTTATTAATAAATATTAAATTTTGTGGATGTTAATTTACAAAAATTATAACACTTTTTTTATTATGTGCTATATATATTCTTCTGTACTTACGCACGAACAAATTAAATTCCTATCACCTTGAGCTTCATCAATTCTTCTAACTGTTGGCCAAAATTTATTTTGCTTTACAAAATTAGTTGGAAAAACTGCTTCTTCTCTAGAGTAAGGATAATTCCAATCTTCAGAAATTAGTATTTCTTGGTTGTGTGGAGCGTTTTTAAGAATGTTATTATCATTATCTTTATATTTTTCAATTTCTTTTTTTATCATAATTAATGCATCACAAAATAAATCTAAGGATTGTTTACTCTCGCTTTCAGTAGGTTCTACCATCATAGTTCCTACAACCGGCCAATTGACAGTAGGGGCATGAAAACCATAGTCCATTAATCTTTTGGCAATATCGGTTACTTCAATATTATATTTTTTGAATTCTCTACAATCAATAATCATCTCATGAGCAACAGTGTCATTTTCTCCAGTAAATAAGATTTTGAAGTCATTTTCTAATCTTTTTTTAATGTAATTTGCATTAAGAATAGCTATTTCAGTACTTTTCTTAAGACCTTCTTTGCCTAACATTTTTATATAGGCGTATGAAATAGTTAAAATTAATCCACTTCCCCAAGGAGCAGAAGAAATTGAAGGAATAGCTTGTTTTCCTCCACAATTTATCAGGGGATTTCCAGGTAAAAATTCTTTTAAATGTTTTTTTACACCAATTGGCCCCATGCCTGGTCCGCCCCCTCCGTGAGGAATTGCAAATGTTTTATGTAGGTTTAGGTGGCATACATCACAGCCAATTATACTAGGGCTAGTTAAACCAACTTGTGCATTCATATTTGCTCCATCCATATAAACTTGTCCACCATGTTTATGAATTAATGAGGTTATTTCTTGAATATTATTTTCAAACACACCATGAGTAGATGGGTAAGTTATCATTAATGCACTTAAAAATTCAGAATGTTCTAGTACTTTAGATTTTAGGTCTTTAAAGTCAATATTGCCTTTTTTGTCACACTTAATGATTACTATTTTCATTCCAGCCATTTTTGCGCTTGCTGGATTTGTGCCATGTGCAGATGATGGTATTAAACAAATATTTCTATGTTTTTCATTTTTAGTTTCGTGAAATTTCCTTATAACCATAAGGCCAGCAAATTCTCCTTGAGCTCCAGAGTTTGGTTGTAATGAAATGGCATCATAACCTGTTATTTCACATAAATCCTCTTCTAATTCCCTAAACATAATTTGATAGCCTCTTGATTGATCAAGAGGGGCAAAAGGATGTATATTGGAGAACTCTGACCAACTTAGAGGAAGTAGTTGAACAGCAGCATTTAATTTCATTGTACATGATCCTAGTGGAATCATAGAATGAGTTAATGATAGATCCTTTCTTTCCAAATTTTTTATATATCTCATTAGTTCAGTTTCTGTGTGAAATGAATTAAATGTTTTGAAATTTAAAAAAGACGAAGCCCTTTCGTATGATGAGGGAATGTTGCTTATATTCTGATTGTCATTAATTAACTCATTAAAATATTCTTGAGTAATTGTTTTATTTTGAATTTTAGAAAAAACTTTTAGTATCTCTTGTACGTTTTTTAAGTCATCTTTTTCATCAAGGCTAATAGAAAGCAAATTTTCATTAATGATGTTGAAATTTATTTTTGAGTCATGTGCAAAAACCTTTAAAGTTTCCATAGAGATATCTCCTATATCAACTAAGATTGTGTCAAAGAAATATTTATTTAACTGTTTGAAACCAAGATTCTTAATTCCAGCAGAAAGGATAGAGCAATTGTGATGAATGTTTTGGGCAATGTTTTTCAGTTTGTCAGGTCCATGATATACAGCATACATTGAGGCCATTACTGCTAAAAGAACTTGTGAAGTACAAATGTTTGATGTAGCTCTTTCCCTTCTAATATGTTGTTCTCTTGTTTGTAATGCCATCCTATATGCTAGTTTACCATCAATATCTTTTGATGCGCCGATTATTCTTCCAGGAACACTCCTTTTAAAATTTTCTTTAGTTGCAAAATATGCAGCATGTGGTCCACCATAGCCCATTGGGATTCCAAATCTTTGAGAAGATCCTACAACAACATCTGCGTCAAATTCACCAGGGGGTTTTAATAAAGTTAGACTGAGTAAGTCAGCAGCAACAGTAACAATTATATTATTTTGATGGGCATCTTGAATTATTTTCTCAATATTTTCAATTGAGCCATGTTTTCCTGGGTATTGAATAAGTACTCCGAAAGCTTTTTCAGAAAAAGAAAATTCTTCAACTACTTTTAATTTAATTCCTATTGGATTTGCTCTTGTTTTAAGAACTTCTATAGTTTGAGGAAAACAATCTTTTGAAACAAGAAAAGTATTTTGTTCATCTCCGTTTTTTCCGTTTTTGTTAGAACGATTATTATAACTCATAATCATTGCTTCTGCTGCAGCGGTTCCTTCATCTAGTAAGGAGGCGTTGGCAATTGGCATTCCTGTAAGTTCTGTAATAACTGTTTGGTAATTAAATAAAGCTTCTAATCTACCTTGGGCAATTTCTGGTTGATAAGGTGTGTATGCAGTATACCAATTAGGGTTCTCTAAAATATTTCTTTTTATTACACTTGGTAATACAGTATTGTAATAACCTAATCCAATATAACTTTTGTAATTTTTATTTTTTCTGCCTAAATTTTTAATAAGCTCAAGATATCTGGGTTCGCTAATTCCATTTGGCAAGTTAAGTTCTTTTTCAAGACGAATATTTTTTGGAATAGTTTTTTTAATTAATTCTGAGATATTCTTGTTTCCTATATAGTTAAGCATTTTTTCGGCATCTTTTTTATTTATACCGACATGCCTATTAATAAAATCATTTGAGTAATTCATAGAGAAATAATAAGACAACTAATTTATCATTTTAGTATTAATTTTTTTAATGTTTTAATGTAAAAATTTACTTTTTTTTTTGTCATTTAAAAATAATAAAGAATTATAATTTAGTTTTATATTGAAATACTTTAAATTATTAATTTTACATGTTTTTAATTTTATTAAATGATAAAAGATTTTAATAGAGATATTGCTAAAAGTCTAGACAGAAAAGATAGTTTGTCAAATTATAGAGATCTTTTTTTCTTTCCAAAATATAAAGGAAAAAAATGTTTATATTTTTGTGGAAATTCTCTTGGTCTGCAGTTAAAAAAAACAGAGAGATATATAAAACAGGAATTAAATGATTGGGCAAAGTACGGAGTTGATGGTCATTTTAGAGCAAAAAACCCATGGTTTGATTATCATAAAATATTAACAAGTAAGACTGCTAGATTAGTTGGGGCAAAAGATGACGAGGTTGTTGTTATGAATGGATTAACAACTAATATTCATTTATTATTAATGTCATTTTATCAGCCAAAAAAAAATAGATATAAAATTTTATGTGAATCAAATGCTTTTCCATCTGATTTGTATGTTTTGCAATCACAAGTAGAATTACATGGATATAAATTCGAAGATGCCGTTGTGCAAATTCCAAGTGATGATAATGGAGTTGTAGATGAAAAAGAATTATTGAAATTAATAAATGAAATAGGTAATGAATTAGCTTTAGTGTTTATAGGTGGAGTTAACTATTATAGTGGTCAAGTTTTTAATATTTCTAAAATAACAGAAGCTAGTCATAAAGTGGGAGCTTTAGCTGGTTTTGATTTAGCTCATGCAGCTGGTAACATTAAACTGAATTTGCATAAATGGAATGTTGATTTTGCAGCTTGGTGTTCTTATAAATATTTGAATTCTGGACCTGGAAATGTTTCAGGAGTTTTTATTCATCGAGATCAAAGTAAAAAGAATCCATTCAGACTTAAAGGATGGTGGGGACACTCAGAAAAAGATAGATTTAGCTATAATAAACTAAGAAAATTTGTTCCAATGAATGGTGCAGAAGGATGGCAATTGTCTAATGCTCCCGTTTTGGGGATGGCTGTCCATAAAGCTTCTTTGGACATTTTTGCGGAGGTTGGAATGTCTAATTTAGTATCTAAATCTAAAAAATTAGTTAGTGCTTTAGAAAGGGTACTTAATAATTTTAATCAACAATCAAACAATATTAAGTTTAAAATAATAACTCCTAAAAAAAGGGGGTGTCAATTATCAGTTTTAGTAAATAAATCAGGAAAGAATGTTTACAAAATTTTAAATAAAAATGGTGTTGTTGTTGATTGGAGAGAACCAAATGTGATTAGATTTGCACCTGTTCCATTGTATAATTCATTTGATGATATTTTTAATTTTAGTCAAGTTCTTAAAAAATGTCTTTAAGTAAAGGAAATATAGCAATTGTTGGGGCGGGTTTAGTAGGTAGTTTATTATCTATATATCTTGTTAAAAGAGGATATTCAGTGAATATATTTGAGGGAAGAAGCGATATGAGAAAAGATGATATTCAAGCTGGTAGGTCTATTAATCTTGCATTATCTGACAGAGGAAGGAAAGCTTTAAGACAAGTAGGCTTAGAGGAAAAAATACTATCAATTTCTGTCCCAGTATATAAAAGATTGATGCATTCTGAATCAAACGAACTTACTGAACAGTTTTATGGTAAAAAAAATCAAGCAATATATTCTGTCCCAAGAAGAGATTTAAATTGTTTATTAATGGATTTGGCAGAAGATGAGGGAGTGAAAATAAATTTCTCTAAAAAATGTCGAGATATAGATTTTAATAAAACTATTTTAAACTTTGATAATAATGAAAGTTGGCATTTTGATTTTGTTTTTGCTGCTGATGGAGCAGGCTCAATAATTAGAAAAAAAATGAATGAATTTTCTGATGTAAATGTTTTTAGTGAGTTTATTGACTGTGGATATAAAGAAATGACTATTCCTTATGTAAATCCAGGGCAATGGCAAATAGCTTCAGACGCATTACACATTTGGCCACGTGGGTCTTATATGGTTATGGCTTTACCTAATTTAGATGGTACGTTTACATGTACATTGTTTTTTCCAATGAAAGGTAAAAACTCGTTTGAAGAGTTAAAAACTAAAGAGGATGTAGATGTTTTTTTTAAAAAAAACTGTCCGGATTTAGTTCCCCTTATTCCTAATATTTCGGAGCAGTATTTTAATAATCCCGTTTCATCTTTAGGTATTATTAGATGCTATCCGTGGAAAAAGAATAATTTCATTTTAATTGGAGATTCTTGTCATGCAACAGTCCCTTTTTATGGGCAGGGAATGAACTGTGGTTTCGAAGACTGTAATTTAATCGCTGATGTATTTGATAATACATTTAATACTGCAAATTTTAGTAATGCTATAGAAGAATTTTTAATATCTAGAAAAGTTAATACAGATGCTATGCAAAATTTGTCTTTGCATAATTTTATTGTTATGAGAGACAAAACAGGTGATAAAAACTTTCTTCTTCAAAAAAAAATAGAGGCTCTATTTGCAGCAAAGTATCCATCTAAGTGGGTGCCATTATACTCTATGGTTACATTTAGTCATGTTGATTATAATCAAGCTTTACAGATTGGAAGGAAACAAGAAAAAATAATGCAGAAAATAATGCAGTTAGATAATATAGATTCTAATTGGGATAGTAATGAAGTTCAGGAAAAAATATTATCATTTCTATCTTTTAATGATTCCATAGAGTAATTAATTTTAGTTAAAAAACGGATTATATTTTTTTTCATTTCCAATAGTTGTATTTTCCCCATGTCCACAGAATACTTCAATATTTTCATCCAAGGTGAATAATTTATTTTTTATACTATTTATTAAGTCCTCGTGATTACATAAAGGTAAATCAGTTCTTCCAATACTTGACTTAAATAAAACATCACCTGAAATAATTTTTTTTTCTTTTTTATTAAGTAGGCAAATATGTCCAGGAGCGTGGCCAGGGGTAAAAATAATTTTCCACTCAGTATTTCCTAATGTTATTAAATCACCCTCATTAATATAATCCACATCAAGACTAGGCGCATTTAAATGAATACCATAATGATTAGCAATTGTTGTTGCATTTTCCAAAAGAGGATAATCTAATTTGTGAATTTTAGCTCTGAGGTTATATTTTTTTGAAATAAAATTATTTCCAAAAACATGATCTATATGACAATGTGTATTAATTAATTGTACTGGAATTAAATTTTCACTTTCGATGTAATTTGATAAAATTTTTTCTTCACTTGCATTTTGACAACCGGGGTCAATAATCATACATTGATTCATTGAATCAATAACATAAGTGTTTTCTTGAAAAGAATTAAAAGTAAATTTTTTGATTTTCATTTTGTTAAGAAAAATTTGTTAATTTAAATTTAATAATAAATCAATAAATTTTCTTTGAAAAAAAATCATATTAAAGTTGAAATAGAGAAATTATCAAATTTAATTTTTGATGATGTTGTGAGTTATCGTAAATGGATACATAAACACCCAGAATTATCTTTTAATGAAGAGAAAACATCTGATTTCATTTGTTCTATATTAAAAAAAAATAAGATACAATTCTCAAATGGAATCGCAGGTTTTGGAATAGTAGCAACTATTAAAGGAAAAAATCCTAGTTCTAGAATAATTGGATTTAGAGCTGATATGGATGCTTTACCCATAAATGAAGAAAATGAAGTTGAGTATAAATCTATACATAAAGGTGTAATGCATGCTTGTGGTCATGATGTTCATAGCTCTATTTTATTAGGAACCGCAATAATTGTAAATAAATTAAAAGAAAATTTACAAGGAACAATCAAATTTATTTTTCAGCCTGCTGAAGAAAAACTTCCAGGTGGTGCTTCTCTGATGATTAAAGAAGGTGTATTAAAAAATCCAGATGTTGAAAAAATGATTGCTCTCCATGTTTTTCCAGAGATGGAAGTTGGAAATGTTGGTTTTAAAAAAGGTCAATACATGGCAGCTTGTGATGAACTAAATATTCAAGTGATTGGAAGGGGGGGGCATGCAGCATTAATTAATCAAACAATTAACCCTATAACAATTGCCTCTGAACTTATATTAAATACAAAAAGAAAAGTATTTGAGAGCAGAAATACTTCTCCTTATGTTTTAGAATACGGAGATTTTCGAGCTTTCGGGGCATCAAATGTGATTCCCGAAAAGGCTTTAATCGAGGGTACTCTCAGAACAATGGATGAAGATTTCAGAAAAAAAGTTCATAAAATTTTAATAGGAGAGGCATTAAAAATAGAAAAAAAATATAAAGCAAAATGTATATTTAAAATTATCAAAGGATATCCTTCACTTTTTAACAATCCAAAGGTAACGGAAGATTGTATTAGATTAAGTTGTGATATTTTGGACGGCAGCAATGTACATAATTTGCCCTTGAGAATGGCATCGGAAGATTTTTCTTTTTTTTCTCAGGCGTGTCCATCTTCTTTTTTTAGATTAGGGGTTGCTAATTCTAAAAAAGGGATTAATCATCTAGTTCATACTTCAAGATTTGACATAGATCATAACTCTATACGTATTGGCTTAAAATTAATGTCTTATTTGGCATTTAATATTTAAAGTGTGATATATATATTTATAACTCTTTATAAATTTTTTCACAATAATTAAATTATTTTTGTGTTCCTCTAACAAGATGTTTTTTAAATGGACAAAAGTATAATTATAAAAAATGCTATAGAAGTTATAGATCTTCAAGCCAAGGCAATTTATAACTTAAAAGGTTTTATAGATTCTAATTTTGTTGATGTAATTCAAGTGCTAAAAACCATGAAGGGACATTTAGTAGTTATAGGAATAGGGAAAAGTGCAATAATTGGCAAAAAATTAGTAGCTACATTAAATTCAACAGGAACTTCTTCTGTTTTCATACATGCTGTTGAAGCCCTACATGGAGACTTAGGAAATATAAAAAATAATGATGTGGTTTTTTTTATTTCCAAAAGTGGCAATACTAATGAATTAAAAAAAATTTTATCAATTATTAAGGCTCAAAAAAACATAACTATATCCATGACGGCAAATAAGGATTCTTTTTTATCTAAAAACTCTGATTATTTTTTAAATAGTTATGTGGAAAAAGAAGCTTGTCCAAATAACTTAGCTCCAACATCAAGTACAACTGCGCAATTAGTTTTGGGTGATGCGTTAGCAATTTGTTTATTAAAATTAAAAGGATTTTCTAAAGATGACTTTGCTCGTTTTCATCCCGGGGGTGTTCTAGGAAAAAAAGTAACGTGTAGAGTGTCTGATATTTATAATCCTGATTTAAAACCTGAAGTTTCTCCAGAAGACTCATTGCAAAATGTAGTTATTGAGATTTCATCAAAAAGAATGGGGGCAGTATGTGTGATTGAAAAAAATAATATTTTAGGAATAATAACTGACGGTGACTTAAGACGTTTTTTGCAAGAAAACAAAGATATATCATATACAAAGGCATATGATATAATGGTTAGAGAGCCAAAAACAATAAATGAGGATGAATTAGCATTTTCTGCTTTAAGTATTATGAAAAAAAAAAATATAACGCAGTTAATAGTTTTAAAAGAAAAAAAATATACTGGAATTATTCATTTACATGATATTTTAAAAGAAGATATAATTTAAATTTTATGAAAAAAGAGCAATTAAAAAAAACTAGTTTTTTAAGTCATTTAGAACATTTAAGATGGCATTTAGTTTATAGTTTTTTAGCAATTTTTTTATTTACCGTTATTTCATTTATTAATATAAAGGTGATTTTTGATTATTTTATATTTTCATTTCTAGATCCAAAATTTCCAACATATGAATTTTTATGTTCAATTTCACAAACATTATGTTTAGAACCTATTGACCTCAAGTTTCAAAATATTGATCTTGCAGGTCAATTTAACATGTCTTTATTAGTAGCTTTTACTGCTGGAATTATTTTCGCATTTCCTTACATTTTATGGGAAATATGGTTATTTATTAAGCCAGGAATGTATAAATCAGAAAAAACATATGCTAAATATTTAATTTTGTCTTCTGTTTTTTTGTTTGTTTTAGGTATTTTATTTGGCTATTATTTGATAACTCCTTTGTCGTTAAATTTTCTTTCTAGCTATACTGTAAGTGATATTATAGTGAATGATATTAATTTTATTTCTTTTGTTAAGACAATAACAAAATTTATTCTTTTATGTGGTTTTGTTTTTCAATTCCCTTTTATCATTTATTTTTTAGCAAAGTTTAATTTGGTTTCTAAAGATTTTTTAAAAAATCATAGAAAACATGCATTTGTTTTAGTTTTAATTTTAGCATCAATTATTACCCCTCCTGATGTTTTAAGTCAGGTTTTGATATCTTTCCCATTAATGATATTATATGAATTATCTATAATTGTTGTTCATTTTGTTCAAAAAAAAAATAAAACATGAAATTAGAAGCTGTAAATATTACTAAAAAATATAATCAGCGTAAAGTTGTAGATAGTGTTTCTTTTAATATAGAAACAGGGGAGATAATAGGTCTTTTAGGACCTAATGGAGCAGGAAAAACTACATCATTTTATATTTTAGTTGGGATAATAAATCATTTAAATGGTCAAGTTTTGTTGGATGGAAAGAATATTTCTAATGACCCCATGTATATAAGAGCTCGTAAAGGAATCAGTTATTTAGCTCAAGAGCCCTCTGTTTTTAGAAAAATGTCAGTTGAGGATAATATTTTGTGTGTGTTAGAGTATTTAAGTAACAATAAAAAAGAAAATAAAATAAAATTAGATCAACTAATTGATGAATTTAGTTTAAATAAGATTAGAAAAAATAGAGGTGATTTGTTATCAGGAGGAGAAAGAAGAAGAGTTGAAATAGCTCGAGCTATTGCCGTAAATCCTAGTTTTATTTTACTTGATGAGCCCTTTGCTGGCGTTGATCCTATAGCTATTCAAGATTTACAGCAAATGATAATCAAGTTAAAAGAAAAAAACATTGGTGTTTTAATTACTGATCATAATGTAAGAGAAACATTGTCAATAACAGATAGATCTTATTTATTATATGATGGTAAAATTTTAAAAGCTGGAACTTCCAATGAGCTTGCTAGTGATGATCAAGTGAAAAAACTATATTTAGGAAAAAACTTTAACTTGTAACCTCCTCAATAATGTATGAGTATTCTTCAGTGATTTGGTTAGCTAATATTTTTTTACAAGATTCTTCAATTATTTCGCTTGCTTCTTCTTTTGTGCTACATGAAACTTCAATTATAATATGTTTTCCTATTCTAACTTTTTGACTAGATAGATTTAAATTATTCATAGCTTTTTTGACAGCATTTCCTTGAGGATCAAGTAAAGCTTCTTTGGGCATGATATTAATTTTTGCAATAAAATTCATAAAAATTATTTTGGTTTAAATATAATAGATAAAAGCATATAAAAAAAAATAATTATAGGTATAGATAAATATTTTAATAAAACAATTAGGAAAAAGCAAACAATTAAGAATCCAATTTTTATTTTTTTTTCATAATTATTTGATGAATAAAATTTTAACGAAAATGTTTTTAAATTACTAGTTAATAAAAAGGAAAATATTAGTGTTATAATAATTAAAAAGTAGGCATTTGATAATAAATCATTAATTAGCTTAAATGATTCGATTTGTTTAATTAGAGGAATAGAGCTAAAAAAAATTGCATTAACAGTTGTAGTTAGCCCAATAAAATGAGTGTCTTGATTTTTGTTAATGTTATATTTTGCTAATCTGATCGCAGAAAAAATAGGTATAAAAAAGGCAAAGTAAGCTAGATTACTATTAGATACTTCAATCAATTTGAATACAATAACTGCAGGAGCAATCCCAAAAGTAACCATATCAGCAAAACTGTCTAATTGTTTTCCATATTCATTTTCTACTTTTAAAAATCTCGCGATTTTCCCATCTAAAAAATCAAATAAAACTCCAATTAATATTAACCATGAACATAAAATTAAGTTTGATTGAATCAATCCATGAAAAATTGCTAATAGACCAATGCCTAAATTGCTAAGAGTAACTATGTTTGCTAAATTTTTGTTCATTTATATGCTCTTTTAAGTAATATATTATTTAAAACATCGTTTTCCAAAATAATTACAATTAGCTTATATTTAACTAAGGTTATTTATATGAAGAATTTTATTTTCTTTTTTCTATTATGTTTTATTGGGTATTCGCAGTCCAAATATAGTAACGATTTTTTATCTATTGGATTAGACTCAAGGTCAATTTCAATGTCCAATGCAGTTGTTTCAAATGTTTCTGATTTAACAGCTGTTTTTTATAATCCTGCTGGCTTAAACGGAGTGGAAGGTTTTGAATTTGGACTCATGCACTCTTCATATTTTGCAGGTATTGCTAATTATGACTATGCTGGTTTTGCAATGAATGTAGACTCAGGTTTTGTATTGGGGGTTGCCTTAATAAGATTTGGAATTGATGATATTTTAAACACAACACAACTGTTGGATGAAAATGGGAATATAAATTATAATAATATTTCTACTTTTTCTGCATCTGATTTTGCTTCAATATTTAGTGTTGCAAGGTCCACAAAATACAATCTTAATTATGGATTAAGTACCAAGATAATTCATAGAAAAATAGGTCCGTTTGCTAGTTCTTGGGGTTTTGGTTTGGATATGGGTTTTCAATATTCAGTAAGAAATTGGAATTTTGGTTTATGTCTAAAAGATTTTACAAGTACTTTAAATGTGTGGGATATTAAAAATGATCAATTTTCAGACCAATATGAAGAGTCAGGAAATATTATTCCAGAAGATGGTGTAGAACTTACTTTGCCTAGGTTAAATTTTGGTGTTTCTAGAAAATTTGTGTTGCACCAAGATGTATCATGTTTGTCTGAATTAGATCTTAATGCAACTTGGGATGGCAAGAGAAACACATTAATTTCTAGTAATTTAATAAGTATAGATCCAGCTTTGGGTTTAGAGTTTGGGTATAAAAATACAGGGTTTTTAAGATTTGGATTTGGAAATTTTCAAAAAGAGCAATTAATTGATAATTTAGAAGAACAAATTTATTTTCAACCAAATTTTGGAATAGGTATAAATATATGGTCATTATATATTGATTATTCCCTTACAGATTTAGGTAATAGTTCTTCTGTGTTATATTCTAATATTTTTACATTAAAATATAAATGGTAAAAGATGTTTAGGTTAATTACATATTCTGTCTTGTCTGGGTTGTTATTTTTTTTTAGTTGGCCCACTAACTTTTTTCTTTTAACTCCATTGATATTTATTGCATTTGTTCCTCTCTTTTTAATTCAAAGAGATATTGCGCTCAAAAAAAAGAATAGTCTGAATATATTTGTCTTTAGTTATATATCTTTTCTAATTTTTAATTTTCTTACAACTTTTTGGGTAGAAAAAGCTTCCCCTGCATTTGGTGAGGGGTTATTTGCTGTTTTATGTAACTCTTTATTCATGTCTTTAGTTTTTTATTTTTTTCATGTTTTGAAAAATAAAATAAAATTCATCTCCCCTTTATTTTTTCTTTCTTTTTTTTGGGTCGGTTTTGAAGTATTACATATGAATTGGGACTTAAATTGGCCGTGGTTAACTTTGGGTAATGTATTTTCTGAACACCCTAATTGGGTTCAATGGTATTCTTATACTGGTGTTTTAGGTGGGAGTGTATGGGTGCTTGGAGTTAATTATCTAATTTTCAGAACTTATCTTAATTTTCCTTATAAAAAACACCTGAAATTGAAAGAAAATATGTACGTATTATTATCTATTTTCTTACCGATTATAGTTTCGTGTTTTATTTATTTTTCGTTTAATTATTTTGGGGAAAAAACAAATATTTTGGTTGCCCAATCTAATATAGACCCTAATTCTGAAAAATTTTCTAAGCAAGCTTATAAAAAAGAAAAAGCTATTTTTTATGATTTAACTAATGAAGTAAGTGACAGTATAAATTATATAATTTTTCCAGAGACATACCTGTCAACACCATTTTCAATTCTAAATGATAATCCAATTGATTATAATAGAAATCAAATATCATATATAACGAGACTGGTTGAAGATTATCCAGATTTAAATGTAATCGTAGGTGCAACTATTTATCATGTTATTGATGGATATAAGGATTATAAGGAAAGACCTTATAAGTTATATAATTCTGCTTTACAAATAAATTCAAAAGAGATTCAATACTATCATAAATCTAAATTAGTTCCTGGTGCAGAACAATTACCTTTTGGGAGGTTTTTAAAATCTTTTTTAAAAGATAATTTTTTAAACTTAGCAGGTGGCGCAGGAAATTTATCAATTCAAGATAGTATTTCTTTGTTTTCTTACAATGATAATAGAATAGCTACTTTGGTATGTTATGAGTCAGTTTTTCCAAATCATGTTCGTGAATTTATAAAAAAAGGCGCCCAAGCAATTTTTATAATTACAAATGATGGTTGGTGGGGAGACAGTCAAGGAAGGAAGCAACATAATTCATATGCACGTATACGTGCTATAGAGACAAGAAGATATGTTGTTAGGTCTGCTAACACGGGAATATCTAGTGTTATTAACCCTAATGGTCAATTTGAACATAGTTTAAATCAAAATACGTCAGGCTCATTTATTCATTCAATTAAATTATTATCTTTTAAAACATTTTATGTGAAATATGGAAATATTTTAATTTTCATCTATCTTGTGACAATTTTACTTTTTGGTATAATTAGAAAAAACAAAAATTAAGTATTATGGAATCATTTGATACTACCGTTATTGGATCTGGGCCGGGGGGATATGTCTGTGCTATTAGGTGTGCTCAGCTTGGAATGAAGGTTGCTATTGTTGAAAAATATAATAATTTGGGAGGAACTTGTTTAAATGTAGGTTGTATTCCATCCAAATCATTGCTGGAATCTTCAGAATTGTTTCATAAAGCAGTTTCTGATTTTTCAGAACATGGTATTATAGCCTCTCCTAAATTTGATTTTAAAAAAATGATTGATAGAAAATCAAAAGTAGTAAAAGAAAATTCTGACGGTTTAAATTTTTTAATGAAAAAAAATAAAATTTCTGTTTTTCAAGGCATTGGCTCTTTGAATAAAGATGGAGATGTTGAAATAGATAATGATGGAGATAAAAAAATAATAAAAAGTAAAAACATAGTTTTAGCTACAGGCTCAAAGCCAATTGTTCCTAGCTTTATTGAATTTGATAAAAAAAGAATTATTACTTCTACTGAAGCTTTGTCTTTGAAAGAATGTCCAAAAACATTAACTATTATTGGTGCTGGTGTGATAGGGCTAGAATTAGGGTCTGTTTTTGCTCGTCTTGGAGCAAAGGTTAAGGTCTTTGATTATTCAGATTCAATTATTTCGTTTATGGATAAAAATTTAGGCGATGAATTGAAAAAAGTTCTAACAAGTCATTTAGGTTTTGAGTTTCATTTATCTAATAAAGTTCAGTCAGTTAAGACAAAAGGAAGTAAAGTTGAAATCATTTCAGAAAATAAAGATGGAGAGCAGATTAAAGAACGAACAGATTATTGTTTAGTTTCTGTTGGAAGAAAACCATATACTGAGGGATTGGGTTTGGAGAATATTTCTGTTGAAATTGATGAGAAAGGGAAGATTAAAGTAAACGAAAAATTACAAACCTCAGTACCTAATATATATGCAATTGGAGATGTAATTCAAGGTCCGATGTTAGCTCACAAAGCTGAAGAAGAAGGGGTTTTTGTTGCAGAAACAATAGCAGGCCAGATTCCTCATATAGACTATAATTTAGTTCCAAGTGTTATTTACACTTGGCCAGAAGTTTCTTCTGTTGGTAAAACTGAACAAGAACTAAAAAATGAAGGAAGGTCAATTAAAGTTGGAAAATTTCCATTTAAAGCAAATGGAAGAGCCAGGATATCTAATGATATTGACGGGTTTGTAAAAGTCATATGTGATTCTGAAACAGATGAAATTTTAGGTGTTCATATGATTGGGCCTAGATGTGCAGATTTAATATCTGAAGCCGTGGTTGCTATGGAGTATAAAGCTTCTGCCGAAGATATCGCAAGAATTTGTCATGCTCATCCCACTTTTTCTGAAGCTTTTAAAGAAGCAGCTTTAGATGCAACAGAAAAAAGATCATTAAATTTTTAAGAACTCTTTACACGTTACTAGAAGTGAAACCAAATTCTTATTCAGATGGAATTTGATTTATTTCAAAAGCTTTTCTAATCTCTAAACCAACTCCACTTCTATCATACCATTCATGGGATAATAATATTTTATTTTCAACAAAATCATAAAATCCATAAGTTGACAAGCTAACTTTTTCTTCATTTACATCAAATGACCATCCTGAATACATCCTCACGCTCCCATCTAACCTTAGATTAGCTGAATCAATACCTGGTAACATAATGATGTGATCTAAAGAAATATTATCTGCTATATCAAAAAATCTTTTCATACGTTCTAACTCTTCATATTTACTAGATTTTATTCCTTTAGGTTCATTAATTGGGTAAAAGTAACTTTCATAATTTCCAGCCATCATCTTTTCAAGCTCTTCTAGGTCTTCATTTTCATAATGATTCCAAAATTTTTCTAAAGTTTTGACATTTTTTTTATATACATCCATCATTCTGTTTTCTGATTTATTACACATCATAACCCATATAACAGCTCCTAGTATTACGGTTATTAATATAGATATTATAATTTTCATAAAGTTTCCCATGATTATTGTTTTGATTAATAATTCACTAATTTAATAATGTTTATGAGAAAGAAAAAAACATTCATTCTTAATTGCCCAACAGTGTTTAAAAAAAAATTACTTTTTTATTTAAATAAAAAATCTAGGTTTTGTTTTTTAGATAGTAATAATCATGTTACCAAGCATTCTTCTTTTGATTATTTAGCTGCATTTGGAGTTAAGAAAAAATGTAGCCCTAAAAAAAACATTTTTAATTCTTTTCAAAAATTTTTAGACAAAAACAAAGATTGGACCTTTGGTCATTTTAGTTATGATTTAAAAAATGAAACAGAAAATTTAAAATCAAAAAACAAAGATTTCTTTGATTTTAAAAAATTAAATTTTTTTATACCGTTTTACATATTTAAAGTAAAAAATAAAACTTTAACAATTATTTATGATAATTCAAGAAAAGATATTTTTTCTATTTATAATAAAATTTTAAATGAAAAAGATTCTAAAATAAAGAATTGTAACTTTTCAGTTAAGGCAAATATTTCCAAAAAAAAATATTTATCAATAATTGATTTAATAAAAAATAATATTCAAAAAGGGGATATTTACGAAATGAATTTTTGTCAGGAGTTTAAAGTAATGTTTAATCACTTAAATCCATCCCAATTATTTTTTAAACTAAATAATCATACAAAATCACCATTTGCTTCTTTCTACAAGGTAAATAATCAATATTGTTTATGTTCAAGTCCTGAGAGGTATATAAAACACCATAACAATAGAATTATTTCTCAACCAATTAAGGGCACAGAGTCAAGGGGAGAATCAAAGATAGCTGATATAAAAAACAAAAATAATTTAATAAAAAGTCAAAAAGATTTTTCAGAAAATGTAATGATTGTAGATTTAGTTAGAAATGATTTGTCAATTACAGCAAAAAAGAATTCTGTTAAAGTGGAGGAGCTTGCTAAATTATATAGTTATAAAAATGTACATCATCTAATTTCTACTATAACTTCAAAAATACACTCTGATCGGCATCCTTTAGATGTTATAAAACACTCATTTCCTATGGGTTCAATGACTGGTGCCCCAAAAATAAAGTCAATGGAGTTAATTGAAAAATATGAAAATGTTAAAAGAGGATTGTATTCTGGATCCATTGGCTATTTTAACCCAGACTTAAACTTTGATTTTAATGTTGTAATTCGTTCCTTATTATATAATAAAAAAAGTAATTATCTTTCTTTTATGGTTGGCGGAGCTATAACAATTGATTCTGATCCAAATAAAGAATATGAGGAATGTTTAATAAAGGCCAAATCAATTCTTAATGTTTTAGATAATGAGAAATAAGTTTTTAAAATATCTTGAAAGAACAGTTGATTGTAAAAATTCTTCTTTTTTGTTGGCAGTTAGCGGTGGTGTTGATAGCATGGTGCTATTTGATTTATTTAAAGAGTCTTCTTTAAATTTTTCAGTAGCTCACTGTAATTTTTCATTAAGAGGAAAGGATTCTGATCAGGATCAATTATTTGTTAAATCTATTTGTGAAAAAACAGGTTTCCATTGTTTTATAAAAAAATTTGACACAAAAAAAATAGCATCTGATAATACAATTTCTGTTCAAATGGCAGCTAGAAAATTAAGATATAATTGGTTTGACAACTTACTGAATGAATACAAATTTGATTATATAGTAACAGCTCATCATTTTAATGATTCTGTGGAAACGGTACTGTTTAATATTGCTAGAGGAACTGGTATTTTTGGCCTTAAAGGCATCTTAGTTAAAGAAAACAAACTTATCAGGCCATTGTTAAATTTTCATAAGAATGATATTATTGAGTTTGCAAAAAAAAATCATATTGAATTTAGAGAAGATAGTTCTAATGATGATGAAAAGTACAAAAGGAATAGAATTAGAAAATCAATAATTCCGCAGTTTCAAAATCTAAATTCTAATTTTATAGAATCTTTTAAAAACACCATATATAATTTTCAAAGTGCAGGGAATATATACTCACATTTTATAGATAATGAAAAGAAAAGATGTTGTAGTATTCATAATAACATTTTGAATATTGATATTAAGTTATTATTGATGTCAATTGAGCCAAAAACTCTTTTATTTGAAATAATTAAAGAATATGGCTTTACTGATATTGATAGTGTTTTTAAAGTTATTAATTCTCAATCAGGCAAATCATTTTATTCAGAAAATTTTATTTTAATTAAAGACAGAGATAAACTTTGTATTTCAAGATTATCTTTAAAACAAAATATTAAAATAACAAAGGCCTGTAAATTAATTAATCAACCTGTAAAATTATCTTTGAAATTAGTTGATAAATTTAAATTTGAAGAAAATAAAAATAAAAGTTCAGCAATATTAAGTTATGAAAAATTAAAATTTCCACTTACTTTAAGAACTTGGAAAAATGGTGATTGGTTCATGCCTTCAGGCATGAATGGTAAGAAGAAATTAAGTGATTATTTTATTGATAATAAATTTTCTTTAATTGAAAAGCAAAAATGTTATGTTTTGTGTTCTAATAACAACATAGTTTGGATAGTAGGACATAGAGTTGATGAGCGATATAAATTTGTTGTAGGTGAGGAAAAGGCATATATTTGTCGAATAAATAAATTATGAAAAAAATAATTGTTTTTATTTTTTGCTTGATGTTGCCAATAATTGGCATGTCACAAATTGAAGATCCAACTAATTGGTCGTTTGATGTTGACAATTTGGGAGGTGGAAAATATAATCTATTAGTTAATGTTGAAATTGATGAAGGTTGGCACATTTATTCTCAGTATAAAAACCCCGAGAGCTTTATTATAGCAACAAGTTTTTATTTTAAAAATATTGATGGTATCAAATTTATTGATTCAGAACCAGAAAGAATAGACTATGTTGATGGTTTTAAAGTATTTTTTAATGAAAATAAACCAATTGAAAAATTTGTGCCCATTCAAGAGGAAAGAGCTAGATATTTTGAAGAAAAAGCGAATTTTAATCAAGAAATAATAGTTAGTGATGGTATTGAGGAAATTAAGGCCATGTACGAGTTTATGGTTTGTGATGATCAGCAATGTTTGCCACCTGAAATAGTTGATGTTACTTTTTCTTTAAAAAAAAAAGAATTAAATGAATTAGAAAAAGTTGAAAATATTTCTAATGAGGATTATAATTGTTCAAATGATTATAAAAGAAATATAAAGGGCTTGCAGTCATTAATTCAGACAGAAGAAACGTCATCATTTTTTAAGCTATTAGAAGCTTTATTAGCTGGAATTATTGCAGGTCTCATTGCCTTAGTTACTCCTTGTGTATTTCCTATGATTCCATTGACAGTGAGTTTTTTTTTAAAGGGATCGGAAGTTAGAAGTAAAGCTATTTTTCGAGCTTCTCTTTATGGAGTTTTTATTGTTTTAATTTATTTTTTACTTAGCTTGCCTTTTCATTTCTTTTCTCTTGATGCGGAAATATTAAATCAAATTTCTACAAACGTTTGGTTAAACTTAATTTTCTTTTTTGTATTTACTGTATTTGCCATATCATTCTTTGGATATTTTGAAATTCGACTTCCAAGTAAGTTATTAAATAAGGTTGATTCTGCTTCTGAAGTGGGTGGCATCTTAGGTATTTTTTTCATGGCTCTAACATTAGCTCTTGTTTCTTTTTCATGCACAGGTCCTGTTTTAGGCGCTGCGTTAGCTAAGACAGGTCTTTCCGCTTCTGGTTCTGGCTCGGCAGTTGCCCTCCAGCTAAGTTCGGCTATGATAGGTTTTGGATTATCATTAGGTATTCCTTTTGCTTTATTTGCTGTATTTCCAACCTGGTTAAAATCACTTCCTAAGTCAGGGGGTTGGATGAATACGTTTAAAGTTTTTATTGGATTTTTAGAAATAGCATTAGCAATTAAGTTTTTATCAAATGCTGATATGGTTTATAAGTTAGGTATAATAAAGTATGAAACATTTTTTATTTTATGGACTCTTACTTTTTTAGCTCTTACGCTGTATTTATTTGGATTTATTAGATTTCCTCATGATACAAAAGGTCAAAAAATAGGTGGTTCAAGGATTTCTTTTGGTGTTTTGACTCTTTTTTTTACTATGTATTTAATTCCAGGAATAACTTGTAAGTATCAAGATGTTTTTACTCACACTTTATTTGGTTTACCTCCACCTAAAACGTACTCATATTGTAATGAGGATCCAAGTGAAATAATAAATAAAAATAGTAACAGGATAGTAACAAAAGATTATTTTGAAGCAATTGAGTTATCAAAAAAATATAATAAACCAATTTTAGTAGATTTTACAGGTATGGCATGTGTTAATTGTAGAAAGTTAGAAAATCAAGTTTGGAATGATGCTGAAGTAGATAAATTAATTAGTCAATATATTCTTGTCCAATTATATGTCGATGTCAGAAAAGAAGTACCTGAGCATAAAATAGATGAATGTTATGTGGATGGAACATGGAAAAAATCCAAGGTTATTAATACTACTGGTAAACAGTGGAGTACTTTGCAAACTTTGACATTTGGAAAAAATACTCAGCCATTACACATTATTTTAAAACCAAGTAAAGATTCTTTATTTGATGAAGAGTTATTAAAGGATGAGAGTGGTAAATACTACCAACCTAAGGCTTATAAGGATGCCAATAATATTGATGCTTATAAAAAATGGTTGGAGCAAGGACTCAAAGATTTTTATAAATAAAATGAGTATAAAAAAACATTTTTTAGATCATCAAAGTACTTTAAAGTCTTTTACTGTTAATAATGCAAACTTTGATAAAATAAAAAAAGCATCAGATTTAATGGTAAAAGCTATTAATTCTGGTAATAAAATATTTAGTTGTGGAAATGGTGGTTCAATGTGTGATGCTATGCATTTTGCGCAAGAATTATCTGGGTATTATAATCACAAAAGAATAGCATTACCTGCTATTTGTATTTCAGACCCCTCTCATATTACTTGTGTTGCTAATGATTCTAGTTTTGATTTTATTTTTTCAAGATTTTTAGAGGCTAATGGAAACAAGAATGATATTTTATTTGCAATTAGTACTAGTGGGAATTCAATTAATGTTGTTAATGCTGCAAAAGAGGCAAAAAACAAAGGCATGTTAGTTATTGCATTATCTTCTAACGATGGAGGTAGATTAGCTAAATATTCCGACATTTCTATTTGTGCTGATACTATAAAAACAGATTTAGCACAGGAGTTGCATATTATAATAATTCATTCAATTATTTCTTATGTTGAAGAAAAACTAAATTTATAAATCAGTTTTTTTATCTTTGGGAACAATTTTTGTATACAAATAATATATAAATCATTAAACATAAGTACATGAAAAATTTCACGAAAGCCATCATATTTATTTTATTAATTCCAATTTTTTTATTTAGCCAAGCTAGTTTAAATATGGTTCAAATAGGAAATTTAAGTTACAATCAAGGTCTAAATGACATTTGGGGATATGTTGATCACGATGGAAATGAATATGCTTTAGTTGGTTGTGCTAATGGTTTTTCTTATGTTGATATTTCAGACCCTTCAAATCCCCAAGAAGTTTTTTTTATTTCGGGCACAAACTCTATATGGCGAGATTTAAAAACATGGGGTAATTATGCATATGTTACAACAGAAGCTGAGGATGGTCTTTTAATTGTTGATTTAGATGATTTAAGTGGTCAAACATATACTTATTGGACAGATCAATTCATGAGAGCACATAATATATATATAGATGAAAATGGCTATGCTTATATATTTGGTTCACAGGATGGTCCGGCTAGTGGAGCAATTATTTTAGATTTAAATAATGACCCAATGAATCCTACTGTTGCAGGATTATTTAATGATTATTATTTACATGATGGAATGGTTAGAGGAGATACTTTGTGGGGCGCAGCAGTTTATGAAGGTGTTATGTCTGCAATTGATGTTTCTGATAAATCAAATCCTGTGATTTTAGGATCAACTCCAACTTCTTGTAATTTTACTCATAATGCTTGGGTCTCTGATGATGGTAATTATGTATTTACTACCGACGAACAAGCGAATTGTAATGTCGGTGCTTATGATGTTTCCAATGTTTCAGATATTCAAGAGATTGACTTAATTCAATCATGGAATAATGAAAATGGGGAGCTTGTAGTTCCTCATAACACTCATTTTATTTCTAACACTTATGAATACATTAACCCTGTTCAATCTGATTATTTAGTTACATCTTATTATTCCTCTGGAGTTACAGTAATTGATGCAAGTGATCCATTTAATTTAACAGAAGTTGCTTATTATGATACATCTCCCAATTTTAATGGTGAGCAAATGGAAGGTTGTTGGGGAGCTTATCCTTTTTTGCCATCAGGTTTAATTTTAGCTTCAGATCGACAAACTGGTCTTCATATTTTAGAAATATCGGGGCCAATTTTAGGCTGCACTAATGAGAATGCTTCAAATTATAATCCTGACGCAAATACAGATGATGGATCTTGTTTGATTGTTGGTTGTACAGACCCTGTTGCTGAAAATTTCGATTCAGAAGCAAATGTTGAAAACAATGACTTATGTATTTATTTATGTGATCAGTATATTATATATCCACCAGATGTACAAACTGAATGGATGGCAGATTTAGGACAGTATTTATATATTGAAGCGGAGGCTGATGGAACAGTAATTTGGTTAGATGAAAATCAGAATATTTTATATTCTGGAAACTCATATGTAACTAATCCACTAATTGAAAATACTACTTTTTATGTTTATCAAGAACAAGTAGTAACTCCAGGCATTACTCAAAATATTGGAGAACCAAATCATGAATGTGATGGGGGCCCTTATTGTGATTACAGTGGTACAGTATATAATGGCGGGTTACTTTTTCAAGCTTTTGAAGATTTTACTCTTAATTCTGTAAAAGTTTATACTGGGACTGCTGGAGAAAGAACAATTCAATTAATGAATCCGGGTTCAGATAATATTTTAGAGTCATTAACAATAAATATTCCTGAAAGTGAAGAAAATGGTTTTGTTGTAAATTTAAACTGGCCTATTACATATGGTGAGTATATAATAACAACAGATGCTAGTTTAAATAATACTAATTTTGGTGATAATAACCCATTATTCAAGAGGACTACGGGCGGGCTTCCTGTATTTCCATATGTTGTTGACGATATTGTTAGTATTAATGAAGGTTATTTTAATGATTATGAAAATGGAGATAATCCTGGCTTTAGTTCTGCTTATTACTATTATTTTTATGATTGGGAAATAGCAACTCCAGACAAAATATGTAATAGTCCTTCAGTTGAAGTAAATATTACTATTCACCAAAATAGTAATGTTTTAGATTTTTCTTCAAACAAAAAATTAATTGGCATTTATGATTTGTTAGGAAGAAAAGTAAATTCTTTACAAGACAACAAAATTCATTTTAAATTATTTAATAATGGAGAGGTTTCGAAAGAATTTAAAATAAAGTAGCAGTTTAAGTTAATTATCTTAATATAGATCTTGAAATAACAATTTTTTGTATTTCTGATGTTCCTTCATAAATCTGTGTAATTTTTGCGTCCCTCATTAGTCTTTCAACATGGTATTCTTTTACATATCCATATCCACCATGAATTTGTACGGCTTCAATAGTTATTTGCATTGCCTTTTCTGCACAAAATAATTTAGCCATTGCGCCTGACAAACTATAATCTAAACCATTATCTTTTTCCCAAGCAGCCTTAAAACATAAAAGTCTAGCTGCTTCTATATCTGAGACCATGTTTGCTAATTTAAATGCAACAGACTGGTGTTGACATATTGGTTTTCCAAATGCTTTTCTTTGTTTAGAATATTTTAAGGCTAATTCATATGCCCCTGAAGAAATTCCTAAGGCTTGTGCTGCAATTCCAATTCTTCCTCCAGAAAGCGTTTCCATAGCAAATTTAAATCCAAAACCATCACTACCAATTCTATTTTCTTTGGGTACTTTTACATCAGTAAACATTACAGAATGAGTGTCAGACCCTCTAATTCCTAATTTATTTTCTTTTGGTCCAATTGAAATACCATCCCAATTTCTCTCTACAATAAATACATTAATTCCTTTATGTTTTTTTTTGGGATCACTTTGTGCTATAACTAAATAAATAGAAGCTGTATTTCCATTTGTAATCCAATTTTTTGTGCCATTTAAAACATAGTGGTCGTTTTTTTCTTGAGCAGTTGTTCTTTGGGATGTTGCATCAGATCCTGCTTCAGGTTCTGATAAGCAAAACGCACCTATTTGTTCGCCGGATGTTAACCTTGGTAAATATTTTTGTTTTTGCTTATCGGTTCCATACTTTTCAATTCCCCAACAAACTAAAGAATTGTTTACTGACATGACTACAGATGCTGATGCATCGATTTTAGAAATTTCTTCCATAGCTAAAATGTAAGAAATAGTGTCCATGCCTCCTCCACCATATTTAGATGAAGTCATCATGCCCATAAATCCCATTTGCCCCATTTTTTTAATTTGTTCTGTGGGGAATTTTTGATATTCATCTCTTTCGATAACCCCAGGAAGCAATTCTTGTTGAGCAAAATCTCGGGCAGATTTTTGAATCATTATATGTTCCTCTGATAAATTAAATTTCATTAGTTTGATTTTTGGACTTAAAATTAATTCTTTTTTTCTATTTTGATTATATGAATGTCAAAAATTATAGAGTTTTGGGTTTAATGTCGGGAACATCATTAGATGGTCTAGATATAGCTTATTGTAATTTTTTTAAAAACAATAAGAAATGGGAGTTTGATCTTATCTCTTTTGATTTTATAGAATATACAAATACTTGGAAAAATAAATTAGCTGATTTATTTTATGACTCTAAGAGTTTAGAAGAAGTTGAATTGGAGTATTCAGAGTTTCTTTCAAATTCGATCATTAAATTTATAAAAAAAAATAATGTGATTGTTGATTATATATCATCTCACGGGCACACTATTTTTCATGATCCCGAAAAAGGCATCACAAAACAAATTGGTAATGGGGATATTATTTTTGAAAGAACAAAAATACCTGTGATTTATAATTTTAGAGAGCAAGATGTGGAATTAGGAGGTCAGGGGGCCCCTTTAGTTCCTTATGGCGATTTTTTATTGTTTAGAGATTATGATTCATGTCTCAATTTAGGAGGCTTTTCTAATATTTCATTTAAAAAAAATGATAAAATTACCGCATTTGATATATGTCCATTAAATATTGTTCTCAATTATCTTTCAGAAAAAAAAGATATGCCATTTGATAATGGTGGTATACATGCTTCAAAGGGAAAAATTAATTTAAATCTTTTAAGAAAGTTAAATTCAGTTGAGTATTATGAAAAAAATCCACCAAAATCTTTAGCAAAAGAGTGGTTAGATGACTATTTTATGTCTATTATAAATAAACAAGAATTACCAATAGATGATTTATTAAGAACTTGTGTGGAGCATTTTTCTATCCAAATATCAAAAGTTTTTTTAGAATTTAAAATAAAAGATTCTCTTATAACTGGAGGGGGAGTGTTTAATGAATTTTTAATATCTCAAATAAAACAAAAAGCAAATACAAAATTGATTATTCCTCCAAAAAAAATAATTATGTACAAAGAGGCTATTATTTTTGCTTTTTTAGGATTATTAAGAGTAAGAAATGAAATAAATTGTTTGTCTGAAATTACAGGATCATATAAGAATCACAGTTCTGGTGATATTTGTTGCTAAATCATTAAAAAAAAAATAGTTATTACTTAATCTTAAGTAATAATCTTAGTATTTTTAGTCAAATTTTTTTTTATGAAGAAATTGTTAAAAAAATATGAAAGTAAAGCTCCTGAAATTGTTTTTGAGTGGAAGGACAGTCAAACAGATGCTGAAGGATGGGTGGTTATTAATTCTTTAAGAGGAGGCGCTTGTGGAGGTGGTACAAGAATGAGAAAGGGATTGAATAAGTATGAAGTACTTTCACTAGCAAAAATTATGGAAGTTAAGTTCTCAGTTTGTGGACCTCAAATTGGTGGTGCTAAGTCAGGTATTAATTTTGATCCATTAGATCATAGAAAAAAAGATGTTTTAAAAAGATGGTTTAAAGCAGTCTCGCCATTATTAAAGTCATATTATGGTACAGGTGGAGATTTAAATATTGACGAGGTTCATGAGGTTATTCCTATGACTGAAGATTGTGGGGTTTGGCATCCTCAGGAAGGTGTTTTTTCTGGCCATTATGCTCCTAATTCTGCTGAAAAGATTAATAGAATAGGTCAGTTGAGATATGGTGTGAAAAAAAGAATTGATAATAAAAAATATTCTCCTGATTTAACAAAAAATTATGTAATTGCAGATATGATAACTGGCTATGGAGTCGCAGAATCAGTTAAGCATTTTTATAATATTTGGGGAGGTGATTTGTCTAAAAAAAAAGTGATCATTCAAGGTTGGGGTAATGTAGCCTCTTCTGCAGCTTATTACTTATCTCAACTTGGGGCTTCAATTGTTGGTATTATTGACAAAAATTATGGGCAAATAAATGAAAATGGTTTCTCTTTTGAAGAGATAAGTCAATTTTTCTTAAATAAAAAAGGAAATAAATTTTATAGTGAAGACATGGAATCTTTTAAAAAAATTAATAAAAAAATATGGGATTTAGAAGTAGATATTTTTATTCCAGCTGCTGCATCAAGAATTGTAAATAAAGATCAGATAAAAAGAATGATGAATTCAGGATTAGAATTAGTTTCTGCGGGTGCTAATATTCCATTTTCTGATGATGAGGTTTTTTACGGTCCAACATCTGAATTTTGTGATAAGAAAATTAGTGTTATTCCTGATTTTATTTCAAACTGTGGTATGGCTAGAGCTTTTGCCTTTTTAATGTCAGGAAAAAAGGAAATAACAGAAGAGGCAGTCTTTAAAGATTGTTCACGAGTTATTAAAAAAGCATTATTTGATTGTTACAATGTTAGTGCAAAAAAAACAAATATTAACTCAAATGCTCTAGAGATAGCATTGAAAAAATTAATAAATTAAGACTATGGAAATTTTTATTATAGGTGTTTTTATTTTAGGTTATATTTTTATAACATTAGAACATGTCATAAAAATAGATAAAGCATCTACTGCTTTAGTTACTGGAGTAATTTGTTGGGCCATAATTGCTATGGGAATGAATATGCCGGATATGAAAAAAGTACTACTGGAGCATGTTGGTCATATTTCGGAGATACTATTTTTTCTGTTAGGAGCAATGACTATTGTGGAATTAGTAGATGTTCATCAAGGATTTAAAATAATTACAGATCGTATTAATACTACTAATAGAGTAAAGTTGTTGTGGATATTGTCTATAGTTGCATTTTTCTTTTCCGCTGTATTAGATAATTTAACTGCTGCTATAGTAATGGGAGCTCTTTTAAGTAAAATAATTAAGGAAAAAAATGATCTTTGGTTTTTTGGTGGAATGATTATTATTGCAGCGAATGCTGGTGGTGCATGGTCTCCAATTGGAGATGTTACTACTATTATGTTGTGGATTTCTGGAAAAGTGACTGCCCTAAATATTATTTCATCAACAATTATTCCTAGCATAGTCTGTATGGTAGTGCCATTGTTATATGTTTCAATTAGATTAAAGGGGCATGTTTTATTAACTGATATTAATGTTGATGCTGAAGAAAATATTACAACCTCTAAAGAGAGAAACTTTGTGTTCTTATTGGGTGTTTTGGGTTTATTATTTGTTCCAATTTTTAAAATAGTCACTGATTTGCCACCATATATGGGAATGTTATTTAGTTTAGGTGTTATTTGGATTGTGACGGAAATTTTACACAGAAACAAGAATTATGAAAAAAGAAAAGCTTTGACTGTCATAGGAGCTGTTAAAAAAATAGATATTCTCACAATATTTTTCTTTTTAGGAATTTTACTTGCTGTTCATGGTTTGGAGACTATTGGAACTTTATCTAATGTTGCGGTCTATTTACAAGAAACTTTTAATGGAGACATATTTATAATTAATATTATAATTGGAATTTTTTCTGCTATTGTAGATAATGTTCCTTTAGTTGCGGGCGCAATAAAAATGTACCCTAATGAATTAGTTGACTCTTCTTTTTGGGAATTTTTGGCATATTGTGCTGGGACTGGTGGAAGTGTTTTGATTATAGGTTCTGCGGCTGGAGTGGCGATAATGGGGATTTTGAAAATTGATTTTTTTTGGTATTTAAGAAGAATAACACTTTTAGCTTTATTAGGTTATGGTTCAGGGGCAATTTGTTATTGGGTTTTAAATAAAAATGAAACAGATATTAAATTAAAATCTTGGAATATGGAAAATATTGAAAAAAAAGAAGAGTTATTTATTTGTAAATTTTAATTTACAAAGCTAGTCAAATGAATTATGAAGAAGTAAAAAATTGGTTATGTAATGAATTGCCTTTTTTTCAAAATCAAGGATCAAATGCGTACAAAGAAAATCTAGACAATATTAATTTATTGTTAAAAGAAATTGAAAACCCTCAAGATTATTTCAAGTCTATTCATATAGCTGGCACAAATGGTAAGGGTTCAGTTTCATTCATGCTCTCAAAATTGCTAAAGCAAGAAGGTTATAAGGTTGGTCTTTTTACATCTCCTCATTTATTAACTTTTCGTGAAAGGATACAATTAGATAATGATTATATTGATAAGGAGTCTGTCACCAATTTTACGAACTATTATAAATCATTAAATCAAACTATAAATTTTTCTTTTTTTGAGTTTACAACTGCTATGGCTTTTTGGTTTTTTAAAGAAAAAAAAGTAGATATAGCAATTATAGAATGTGGTTTGGGTGGAAGATTAGATTCAACAAATATTATTAATCCAATACTTTCTATTATTTCAAGTATTTCACTGGATCATTCTCATATTTTAGGTGCAGATATAATGTCAATTGCAAAAGAAAAAGGAGGGATTATTAAAAAAAAAGTACCAGTTTTAATTTCTTCTCAAAATAAGGATGGAGTTGTTGCTTACTTAACTAAAAAAGCAGCTGAATTATCTTCACCGGTATTTAGTTCTAAGAAAATATCAAACAGGATTAAAGGATGTAAAGTACCAAGTTACCAAATTTTTAATATTGAGTTGGTCAAGTCAGCTAAGTCTATTTTAAGTGAAATAGGTTATAAATTTTCAGGAAAAAAATATACAGCTATGTTGGAGGGGTTTAAAGAGCATGTTCCTTTTTTAGGTAGATGGACTAAAATTCAGGATAAACCATTAATAATTTGTGATATTGCTCATAATATAGAATCGATTAGTCTAGTATTTAAACAACTTAAAAATGATAATAGAAAAAAACATATTGTTTTAGGTTTTTCGTCTGACAAAAATTTAAATGAAATTTTTAAAACAATAAATTTAGATGGTACATTTTATTTTTGTTCTAGTTCTAATCCAAGGGTTTTAAGTCCAAAAAAATACATTTCATTAATAAAATCCTTAAATAAAAAATTTTTTATATTTAAAAATGCTCAAGATGTATTAGAGAAGATAACAGATGAAATACATGAAGATGAAATAATTTTTGTTACTGGAAGCGCATTTATTGTTGCAGATGTTTTGTCTAATTTTAGATAAAAAGATAAAGATTTTTATATTTGCATACTCTAAAGGGCGATTAGCTCAGTTGGTTCAGAGCACCTGCCTTACAAGCAGGGGGTCACTGGTTCGAATCCAGTATCGCCCACTAAAAAACCTTACATATAGTGAGGTTTTTTTTTTGAAAACATATATTATTAAAACATGAATGTTACAATTATAGGTAGTGGTTTTGCTGGATTAAGTGCGGCTGCTATTTTGGCAAAAAAAGGTTATAATGTTAGTGTTATTGAAAAACATAACCAAATTGGAGGAAGGGCAAGGAAGTTCTCAAAACAAGGTTTTAGTTTTGATATGGGGCCTAGTTGGTATTGGATGCCAGATGTTTTTGAGAATTTCTTTAATCAATTTAATAAATCAACAAAAGATTATTATAATCTTATAAAGCTAGATCCAGGTTTTCAAATAATTTTTAAAAATCATGATAATTTAGTTGTTCCTGCTAATTACGAAGACTTACAAACTATGTTTAATAATATAGAGCCAGGATCATCTGTTAAATTGAAAAAATTTATGAAAGAAGCAGAATTTAAATACGGCTTTGGTATGAGTTCAGTTGTTTTTCAGCCTGGTGTTTCTTGGAAAGAGTTTTGTAAATTAGATTTATTTAAAAATATTTTTAGGTTACAAATATTTTCTTCTTATAAATCTCATGTAGCAAAATATTTTAATAACCCTAAATTACGTGCTTTACTTGAATTCCCTGTTTTATTTTTAGGTACTGCCCCAAAGGACACGCCTGCTTTATATAGCTTAATGGCTTTTTCTGGTTTAATTCAAGGCACGTATTATCCCATGGGTGGTTTTCATGAAGTAATTAAGGGAATGGGGAATCTATGTGAAGATTTAGGTGTTAAATTTCATTTAGGGGAGCCGGTCGTAAAAATAAATACAGATGGAAAGATGGTTAGAAGTGTTAATACTAATAGTAATACTTATTTATCTGATATTTTGATAGGCTCTGCAGATTATCATCATATTGAAAATAAATTATTACCTAAAAAATTTAGGAATTATTCTGAAAATTATTGGGCCAAAAAAACATTTTCCCCTTCTTGTTTGTTATTTTATTTAGGAGTTAATAAGAAATTAAGCAAGTTATTACATCATAATTTATTTTTTGACTCTGATATTGAACAACATATTAGTGAGGTGTATCATCAAAAAGTTTGGCCAAGTAACCCTTTGTTCTATGCGTGTTGCCCATCTAAGACAGATGCCTCAACGGCGCCTGAAGGTAAAGAAAATATTTTTTTATTGATTCCTATTACTCCTGGTTTAGAGGATACTTTAGATATTAGAAATAAGTACTTTAATATTATTTTGCAAAGATTAGAAGCGTATTGTGGTGAAAATATTTTAGATTTTATTGAGTATAAAAAGGATTATTGTGTTAACGATTTTATATCAGATTACAATGCATTTAAAGGTAACGCATATGGATTAGCCAATACTCTTTTTCAAACAGCAAATTTTAAACCTAGTATATTAAATAATAAACTTTCAAACTTATTTTATACTGGTCAGTTGACTGTTCCAGGTCCTGGTGTTCCTCCTTCTTTAATTTCGGGCCAAATTGTAGCTAAGTACATTAGTGAAAAACATCCATTATTATGAAATTAACATTTGATAAATTATCATTAGCAATTAGTGAATTAACTACTAAAACTTATAGTACCAGTTTTTCTTTAGGGATTAAAATGCTTTCACAAAAGTTTCACGAACCTATATATAGTATTTATGGTTTTGTACGTTTTGCTGATGAGATAGTAGATGGTTTTCATAATTATAATAAGAAAAAATTACTGGATGAGTTTGAAATGGATTGTTTTAATTCTATTGAGAATGGAATTAGTATGAATCCAATTTTAAATAGTTTTCAAATGGCAGTTAACACTTATAATATTGATCATGAATTAATAAAGCAATTTATTTATAGCATGAAAATGGATTTAGATTCTAACAAAATATATGATCAAAAAGATTATGAAAAATATATTTTAGGTTCTGCTGAAGTAGTTGGTTTAATGTGCTTAAAGGTTTTTATAGATGGAGATGAAAACAAATATAATTCCTTGTCGCATTATGCAAAAAAATTAGGCTCTGCATTCCAAAAGATTAACTTTTTAAGAGATGTTGGCGCTGATTATAATGATTTAGGTCGCACTTATTTTCCAGGGATTGATTTATCAAATTTTACAAAACAAGAAAAAATATATATTGAAGATGATATTAAAAAAGATTTTGAAGAGGGTTTTATTGGAATAAAAATGCTACCAAAAGACGCAAAGCTTGGTGTATATTTGGCATACATATATTATTTAAGGTTATTTGATAAAATAAAAAATTTAGAACCAAAAGATATTCTTGAAAATCGTGTTCGTATTTCCAATATCAAAAAATTTTCCATAATGTTAATTTCTATCATTAAGGTTAAATTTAGATTGGTATGAATATTTTTATATTTTTATTTCCATTGTTTGTTTTTTCTCAAAATTTCCAATTAAATAAATTATTCGAACGTTCAGTTTATAATAATTTGTCATGTGATTCTTTAATTAATTATTGTTCTAACGAAAGAGATTTAGAAGAAAAAGCATATTTAGGCGCGGCAATGGTTTTAAAAGCAAAGCATTCAAAATCATCTTTTTCTAAAATATCTTTATTTAAAAATGGTAGAAGAAAATTAGATGACGTTATTAATAAAAATCCTAAATTTGTCCAGTTTAGATGGTTGCGTTATTGTTTACAAAAAAACGCACCTAAGTTTTTAAAATATAATAAGAATTTAACAGAGGATAGTTCGTTTATTAATCAATATGGCACAAATCAACAAAAACGTATTTTAAATGAGTAGTGTTTTAATAAATATTATAATCACTTTTGGATCTTTTATGTTTATGGAGTTTGTTGCTTGGTTTACTCATAAATATATTATGCATGGCTTTCTTTGGTATTTACATAAAGATCATCACCAGCCTAAAAAAAATCAATTATTTGAAAAAAATGATAGTTTTTTTTTAATTTTTGCTGCTCCAGGTATTGTCACAATTTTAATTGGGGTATCTGATTTTAGTTGGCCTTTTTGGGTAGGTTTAGGTATTACTTTATATGGTTTTGCGTATTTTTTAATTCATGATTTGTTTATTCATCAAAGATCAAAGATTTTCAGAAACACTAATTTTAGTTATTTAAATGCTTTAAGAAGGGCTCACAAGATTCATCATAAAAATTTAGATAAAGAAAATGGAGAAAATTTTGGAATGTTATTTTTTCCTATTAAATACTGGTTTAAATCATAGTGTGTTATTTTGTTATTTTTTCGGACTTTTCAATTAAAATATATTGTAATTTTAGATTAGTATGAGTGAATTAATTGCTTATTTATTTTTGGCATTATTTTTTTCTTTTCTTTGTTCCCTTGCTGAATCGGTTCTTCTTTCAACACCAAAAACTTTTTTAACCACAATAAGGGATCAAGAAAAATGGGCTAATTCATTTTTAAATTTAAAAACTAATATTGACAAGCCTCTTTCGGCTATTTTATCTTTAAACACCGTTGCTCATACAATTGGTGCTGCTGGTGTTGGCGCTAAAGCCGTAGAGGAGTTTGGTGATGCGTATTTAGGTCTTGCCTCTGCTATTCTTACTATTTTGATATTAGTTATCACAGAGATTATTCCTAAAACAATGGGGGCAAGATATTGGAAAAATTTAGCTAAAATAACATTTTATATTATTAAGATTATGTTATTTTTTACCTACCCACTTGTTATTTTTTCTACCCAAATAACTAGGCTTATTTCCAGTAATAAAAAAGAAGATTCTACTAGCAGAGAAGAAATTTCTGCGTTGGCAAAAATTGGGGCTGACGAAGGTATTTTTTCTGAAAATGAAAGTAGAATTATTCAAAATATTCTTAGGCTTCAAAAAATTAAAGTCACTCAAATAATGACACCAAGAGTTGTAGTCACTTCCATAGATGAGAATTTAACATTAAGTGAATTTAAAAAAAACAAGGTTTTTTTGAACTTCTCAAGAATACCAACATTTAACAATGAAAATGAAAAAATAACAGGGTATGTATTTCTTCAGGATGTATTAGAAAAATTATCTAATAATGAAAATCCAAATTCATTAATTAAAAATTTTAAAAGAGACGTATTAAGAGTTCCAAATAATGTAACGTTATTTAATTTATGGGATCAGTTGATAGAAAAAAAAGAGCATATTGCAATAGTAATAGATGAGTATGGTGGGATAGATGGTATAGTGACTATGGAAGATATAATTGAAACATTACTTGGTTTAGAAATTATGGATGAGAATGATTTGATAGTTGATATGCAAAAATATGCTAAGGAAAGATGGGAGGCTAGACAGAAAAAAGAAAATATAATTAAAAGATTAAAAAGTTAGATAAAAAATAAAGGACCATTAACTCAGTTGGTTTAGAGTGTTACCTTGACAGGGTAGAAGTCACTGGTTCGAATCCAGTATGGTCCACCAAGAATAAACCCACTCATTTGAGTGGGTTTTTATTTATTCAATAATCAACGTGAAGTAATCTTTTTTACTGCTATTGCTGTCTCTAAAAGTGTTTTTTCAAAAGAAATAGGTTTCCAATTGAAAACTTCCATTGTTTTAGAGTTATCAGCACTTAAATTCATATCAAGCATAGCCAACATTCCTTTGGCCTCTCTGTCAAAGATGGACAAAAGTTTTAACATGAAATTTGGAGCTAATTTGGTACTAGGGCCCTTATAGCCATTATCTATAAGTAATTGGCATATTGATTGAAAACTTCTTCCTATTTTTTCTGTTGCAATAAAACGTTGGTTGGCTGCTTTTGGCTCTTTTAGTGCAGCTACATGTAAATAGGCAACATCCCGTACATCTACCATTGGAAAGGATGCGTTTGGGACCATTGGAATTTTTCCACTTAAAAATTTAACCATCATTGACATTGAAGCCCCAGAAAGATTATCACCAAGTGGAGGCCCAAAAACTCCTCCTGGATTAATAGTGACCAATTCTAATGAGTTATCACCTGATTGATTATTAATAAAATTCCATGCAGCTTTCTCTGCTAATGTTTTACTTTTGAAATAAGTACTTATGTTTTTTGAATTTAAGTCAGTCCAGTCTTCTGGAGTAATTGTCCCTGTTTTTTTACCCCCCATTAGAGCGACCATGGAGCTGGTTAAAACAACTCGTTTCACCCCATTTTTTTTAGCCGCATTAAGTACTCTAAGGGTGCCATCTACTGCAGGACCAAGCATATCCGACTCATTTTTAGGATTTTCAACAGTAAAAGGAGAAGCGACGTGCATAACATAATTACAATTAGATAGCGCAGAATCC
>MDTB01212026.1_pt1 | contig 40609 bp, 38 predicted proteins | sample 811161 | NCBI WGS metagenome assembly MDTB01 (sample SAMN05326650, study PRJNA326480) | marine metagenome | isolation source: seawater | place: Mediterranean Sea | collected 2009 | reverse complement strand
CCTAACCATGGCTCTGCGTTTCGCGTGGAGCGGCAACGCCCTGTCTTTGGTCGCGAAACTCGCCTTAGCGGGGTTGGTCATAAGCATTAGTGTCCTGCTCTTTGTTGTCTCGGTGGTCAATGGTTTCGATAAGGAGCTTCGCGAACGCGTTCTCAACGTCCTGCCACATGTGTCTATCCTAGCGGCTCGGGGCATGTCTCAGGCGGACCTCCCCGACCTGGCGTCAGCAGACCTCAAACCGTACGGGATCGAAGCGATCACGCCGGTTATTTCTGCAAGCGCCTTGGCCGTCGCCAACGATACCGTACTGGGTGTGCAGCTGACCGGCATTGATGGGGAAACCTTCAGCGGCGTCAGCGACATGGCGCAATATCTTCAAAAGGGGAGCCTGGCCGCTCTTGAAGCCGAGGCCTTTAACATCATCGTCGGAGCCCGTATTGCCGATCAGCTTTCCCTCAAATGGGGAGACCGACTGTTGGTTGTGGTGCCCGGCCGGGATGCCAGCATTGTGGGCCCCTTGCCCCGCCAGCGGCGTTTCAAAGTCGTCGGGATTTTTAACAGCCAAAGTCAGTTGGATGAGTCAGGCATCTTCATCCGACTGGAGGACGCGCAGCGCCTGCTTCGCATGTCCGGTAGGGTCCACGGGGTTCAGGGGCGTTTATCCAACCTCTTCGAGACCCTGGGCTCAAGACAGCTGCTGGTCAGTCAATTCTCTGGGCGAGGGGCGTCGGTGGTCAGCTGGATGTCGGATTATGGCAATCTCTACCAGGCCATTGCGGTACAGAAGGTTACGCTATTCCTCCTGTTTTCGTTGCTGATCGGCATCGCGGCGTTCAACCTGGTTTCTGGGTTGATGATGATCGTCGAACAGCGAAAGGGTGACATAGCCATCATGCGCAGCATGGGTACGGAAACCCGCTACCTGGTTTCCATATTTTGTCTCCTGGGGCTATTGCTCGGGTGCATTGGAACATTACTCGGCGTCTTAGGCGGCCTGTTGTTGTCGTTCATGGTGCCGCTGCTCTTTCAGTGGGCTTCTAATACATTTGGGCTCTCGTTGATGTCCCAATACTTTATCGACTACTTACCCGTGAGCATAAAATTGAATGAGGTTGCCATCATCGCCGCCACCGCTATTGGTCTGACTTTCGCCGCGAGCATCTACCCCGCATGGCGCTCCACCCAGCACCTACCCAGTCGAGTGCTTGCAAATGAGTAAGGGCACCCCGACCTTGGTCGCCCAGGACGTGGTTAAAAAGTACGTTCAGGGAGATGCTGACGTGCCCGTGTTGCTGGGCGTAGATCTTAAAATAGAGCCCCGCGAGCGGGTTGCCATCGTTGGTCGCTCGGGTTCGGGAAAGAGCTGCCTGCTGCACATCCTGGCGGGCCTGGAAAGTCTGGATACCGGGATGGTGACGGTGCACGGGCACGATATGGTCAATGCCGACAGTGACCAGCGGGCGCGTTTGCGCCGACAGTACCTGGGTTTCGTTTACCAACAGCATCATTTGCTGCCTGAATTTTCGGCCTTGGAGAATGTGGCCATTCCCCAGCGGCTTAATGGCGACGGCGCTGAGGATGCAGAAACAAACAGCCGCCAGCTCCTCGAGCGAGTGGAACTGAGCCATCGGTTCGACCATTTGCCACAGGCTATGTCTGGCGGAGAGCGCCAGCGCGTTGCGGTGGCTAGGGCCCTGGCCCATAGGCCACGGTTGGTGCTGGCAGATGAGCCAACGGGCAACCTGGACGAGATGAGCTCCCATCACCTGATGCGCATGTTGGTTGACCTCAGTGAAGAGCAGGGCACGGGTTTTCTTATCGTGACCCACGACCTAGCTCTATTGTCCTATTTTGATCGCGTGTTAACCCTTCAGAACGGTCGCCTCTCCTCGGATTCTTAGGCAGATGGCGGGACCCGAAGACCAGCACCCACAGGACGAGCAAGCACCCGCCAGGCTTGGGTCGGACGTCCTACGTACAGTGGTCGCCATGGCTTGGCGCTTGGTGATGCAGGGCTCTAATGGCTTTGCTCGTTTTGTGACTTGGGTCTCTCTCATCGGACTGGCCCTGGGGGTGATGGTCTTGGTGGTGGTGACCTCAGTCATGAATGGATTCGACCATGAACTGCGCCAGCGGATTTTGACGTCGCTGCCGCATATCACCGTTCAAGAAACGGACTTACCCCCAGCGACCCATCTCCGGCTTTCAAATCACCCTGACGTGAAGTCCGTGGGGCCTTACTTTCAGGGGCTAGGAGCGATTACAACACCGGGGCAGGTACGGCCAATCTCTCTGCTCGCTTTGCCCCTGGAGGATTTGAGGGAGCTCGATCAAATTCAGCGGGGCATGCTCAGGGGGGATGTGGCCCAGCTCGACGCTGTTCGCGGCGGTGTTTTGATGGGTGCTCCACTGGCTCGATACCTAGGTCTCGCGCTCGGAGATGATGTGCTGTTGAGCATGACCGTGGCAGAGGGGCAGACCCTGCGCCTGCGTACGCTGCCCTTTGTCCTTGTTGGTGTTTTTGAACTTGGCGCCGACCCAGATTACTCGCTGATGATCGCGAACCTTGAGTACCGAGAGCGTAGTGAGTGGGACCTCCTAGGCCGCCTAGGTACGCGAATCCAGCTGCATGACGCCATGGCCGTAAACCGGGTGGTGCTGGATACTGCTGACGCCCTCGCTGGATTTAAGTTGAACACTTGGCAGGACAGTTATGGAGAGCTGTTCCAGGCGGTAAAGCTGGAAAAGTCCATGATGTTCGTGCTGCTGTTTTTGGTGGTCGCGATAGCGGCCTTTAACATCATCGCTGGTCAATCGATGATGGTGAACGACAGGGGATCGGATATCGCTATACTTAGGACCATGGGAGCGGGGGAGCGCTTTATTCTTCTGCTGTTTTTGCTTCAGGGCGCCTATATCAGCGTCATCGGAACCTCCCTGGGCCTTGCTCTGGGCATCCTCCTGGCGAGCAATGTGAATACGATCATTGATGTGCTCGCCCTGATAAGCGGCAGGCACCTGCTGGAGGGTTCCTACTTCGTCTTGGTGCCGGTCCGAATCCTGCTTTCGGACCTGCTGCTGGTGGCAGGCCTAAGCACGGTACTTTCTCTCGGTGCCGCCTGGTTGCCTGCGCGCAGGGCCAGCCGCCTGGAACCCGCCCAATACCTGCACTAGGCGCTGAACCGTCGGCTACTCTGGCTTCTCCCTAAATGCACGCCTTCGCTTGCGTCGGCGCCATTTTGCGATCACGCGATTGCGCCAAATAAAGTGGGCGATCACGTAGCCGCTGATACCCGCGACCCAGGCGCAGATCAAGGAACCCAACAGCAGCGGTGTGCCGATGATTGCCCAATTATTGAGCAACCAGGTGAGCGAAAGCTCCAGATTGAGGTCGGCCACATCAAGATCCATCAGCCAAGCACCAAGGCGAAAGGCGAAATAAAACATCGGCGCAATAGTGATCGGATTGGTGATCCATACCAAGCCGACGGCGACAGGTAGGTTGATTCGGACAATCACGGCGATGATGGCGGCGACCAACATCTGGGAGGGGACCGGGAGGAAGGCTGAAAAGAGACCAACAAAGACGGCGGCGGTCACGGACCTTCTGTTGAAAACCCATAGCTCACGCTGCTGTAGCAAATGGGCTACAGGCCTGAGCACCAGATTCCCACGAAGCGTTTCGCGATTGGGAAGGTTTCGGATTAACCAATCTTTTAACATCAAAGTCCTGCTGCGTGATGCCTACCGTGAGTTGTTTGGCCCAGAATGATAGCGCTGTCCATATCCAGAAGCCTGTGAAGCCGATGTCATCAAAATCCACAAAATCCTAGCGGGGTTTTGCGGTCAGAGCGGCCTTTGGGCCCTGCTGTCGCTCGCTTTATCGTTGCGTCTTACCGTCGCATGGCTCGGCGCTGAGGCGTCTATCTTACCCGAGTGTGCGGCCAATGTTGATTTGCCGCTTACGCTTGTTGTTTAGGCGTCTGCGCGTTTACCGAATCGTGCTTGGCGGATAGATGCGGTGGCCGTGGGTGCCTCTGCTGAGGCCTGCCAAGATTTGGTCAATTTCCGGATGCGGCTGTCCTGGGAGACAGAGACTGTCGTTGTCGCAGGGCAGCGCTTGAGCGCGACGGTGCGGCTGCGTCCCCCGGGTGGCTTAGCCAACCCGGGGGGATTTGATTATCGACGTTGGCTGCTGGCTTCGGGCTATGCGGCCACGGGGTACATTAAGTCTGCTCAGCTGACCGGCCAGACACCGAATACGTTCAAATATCGCTTAGTCAGCTATTTGGAGGGCCTCGGTCTTGTTCGGTTGGGTCTCATACGAGCACTCATTCTCGGAGACGGGACCACCATTGAGCCCAAGGATTGGGAGCTGTTTCGTCACACAGGCACTATTCACCTGTTGGTCATTTCGGGCCTGCATATCTCTCTGATCGCAGCCTTGCTGTACACGCTAATCCAACTTCTGGTGCTGCCGTTCACCGCTCGTCGGCTGGGCTTGATCGCCCAATGGGCAGGGTTATGGGGGACCTTGGCGGCGGCTATTGGGATGGCCATTTGGACTGAATTTGGCGCGCCTATCATGCGGGTAAGCATCACCGTATTGCTCTTTATTTCAATGCGACTCATGGGTCGTCATGTGGCTGCTTGGCGTATCGTCGTCGTCTCGGCCTATGTCTTTCTCTTGCTGCAGCCCCTGCACGTCGCTCAGTCCGGATTTTGGCTTTCCTACGGCGCCGTTCTGGCGCTGTTGTGGTTCTTCGAACCGCGTGTCAAGGCCTACTCTACGGTGGGTGCCTTTGTTCGGGCCCAGTGGGTGCTCTCTGTGGCGTTTGCGCCCTGGACGGCCCTGATATTGGGTCAATCTTCCGTACTGATGCTGGCGGCTAATCTGATTACGGTACCGTTGATCATGACCCTGACCCTGCCCGCACTGTTGTTGGCCATCCTGCTTTATCTCTTAGATGTTGCGCTGGCTGAAACCTTCTTCAGCCTGGCCGATTTTAGCCTTTATCTGTTTAAGGTTGTGCTCTCTGCGCTTTACGCCCAGCCCGTGCCCGGGGTGCAGGGCATCGAGACGGGATTCTTGGCGGTGCCCTTTCTACTGATCGCCTTGGGAGCAGGATTGTGGTGCACGCTACCGTTGTCTGGCCTTGCCAGATACTTGCCCGTGTTCGGCTTTATTGGCGTTTGCCTGAGCCCGTCCTCAGGCGTGCCCTATGGAAATTTTTGTGTGCGTGTCGTTGACGTTGGTCAGGGCAGTGCAGCAATTATGGACACCGCCCGGATCCGTATGATGATCGATGCGGGGCCGCGACTGCGCTCTGGCGATGATCTTTTTGAGCGTGGCTTACTCCCCTTCCTGCGAACAACGGGGCCGGAACGTTTGACTCTGTTCTTGCTGAGCCATGGTGATGACGACCATGCGGGTGGAGCAGCATCCCTAATCAACCACTTCTCCCAAACGGCTACGCGGGGTGTGGAGACACCCTGTTCCGGGCGCGAGACCTGGACATGGGATGGCGTGCGTTTCTCGCTTCTGATCGACCATGCAGCACGTACCGAAAACGATAGGTCCTGCACGCTGTTGATAGAGACAAAGGCGGCTTCGGCGTTCTTGAGTGGTGATATAGGTCGACCTGCAGAGCAGCGACTGATCAACCTCCTGCCCAGGGGCGTTGACTTCTTGGTGGCACCCCATCACGGCAGCCGAAGCTCGTCGTCACTTATCTTTGTCAGGCGACTAGCACCCAAGATCGTCGTTTTCAGCGCCGGGAAGCAGGGTCGATATCGCCATCCACACGACGACGTGGTCCGCCGCTATCGACGCGAGGGTTCAGCGGTTTTTAACACAGCGGAGCAGGGTGCGGTTCAGTGGTGCAGCCACCAGCCTCGCCGCTTAAGAGTAGGCGGGTCTGAGCGAGTCATCATCTTGCCGTGAGTACCGCATGGGCCCTCAGCTGACGGGGCTTGGACCAGGGGCTTTGTTGAGGGCTTGTTCAGATTGGTCCCGAATCATGGCCTGGTCTGCGAGGCGCACCATATCTCCCAGAGCCTTAATCAAGATTTCTCTTTCTTCGTGTGTCAGCCGCTCGCCGATGGTCGTGCTCTCTCCCCGGTGAACGAGAGAGACCGTCTTGGCGTACCAAGGATGTACGGCGCTTTGGACCTGAATCTTCGTATAATAGCGCTCCCAGGTGGTGGTCTCTTCCGGTTCTTCCGCACCGACTTCCAAAGTGACGGTGTGGGCGCCAAAGGTCAGGACTTCTTGGGTGCTCGCCCGCCGTAAGCAGAGCCATAGACACCCCGTAAGAAACAGCATTTCTATGCCCGTGAAGGGCAAGATCATCCAATAGCCGGCGAATAGAAAACTCAGCGCGATGCCAAAGGAAACGGCCATCAACACGATCAGGAAGTATTGAAGCGCCCGCCAGCTCAAGGAGCGGTTGGGTTGGATAACGATACGTCCTACCCAATTACTGTCTTCGTCGTAAAGCTGAGTGTCGACCATGATTACGCTCCGAATTCGATAGCAACCCGTTTGGGAGGGACTGCCAGCGTCAGTCTTGAAAATCGGTTGCCAAACCCTACTGTAGCATCTGAGTACGCAAGATCGTCAGCAAGGCTTCGCTGACACAAGTTGAACAGCGTCCTCAGGGAATGGTTATGGATGAAAGTTTTCTAACGCAAAGAGTTGAACAGGTTCTCGGATCGGCATATTCGTTGGCGCTTGGTGCAGCTCATGCTCAACTGGAACCCGTGCACATTCTACAAATACTGTTGGAGGATGAAAGTTCCCAGTTTCGTCGGGCGCTGAGTGCATCCGAGGCAGACGACGGGCCGTTAATCCAACTTATAGAGAACGTTAGGAGCAGAGTGGCCGCACTGCCAACGCTAGGGCAGCGCAGCGCGCAAATTCCAGCTTCGCACTCAACGCGGCAGGTGCTGGCCGTTGCCCGGGAATCTGCCGATAGCGCTGAGGATGCCTATGTAGCAGAGGAGTGGTTGAGCCTTGCCCTAATCCAGGATGCAGAGGTGGGTCCCCTGCTCAATGAGGCTGGGCTGAACACCCAAAGTTTTAAGTCGTTTGCTGAAGAACATCGTAGAGGTGACAAAGTGGAGAGCAAAAACGAAGAGTCCATGCGTGATGCTCTGGATCAATATACTCAGGATTTAACGGAGCTTGCGGAGCAGGGGAAGTTAGATCCCGTGATCGGTCGGGATGAAGAAATTCGGAGGACGCTGCAGGTGCTGCAGCGTCGAACGAAGAACAATCCGGTGCTGATTGGTGAGCCGGGCGTGGGTAAGACCGCCATAGCAGAAGGGCTCGCCCAACGTATCGTGAATGGCGAAGTGGCAGACAGCCTGCGCAACAAGCGTGTTTTAGCCCTCGATCTAGCGGCCTTGATTGCCGGTGCCAAGTTCCGAGGTGAGTTTGAAGAGCGCCTCAAGGCCGTGCTTAACGATCTTGCGAAACAAGAGGGGAATGTCATTCTCTTTATCGACGAGCTGCACACTATGGTTGGTGCAGGGAAGGCTGAGGGCGCCATGGATGCGGGCAACATGCTGAAGCCCGCCCTGGCGCGAGGTGAGTTGCACTGCGTTGGCGCAACCACGTTGAACGAGTATCGCCAGTTTATCGAAAAGGATGCTGCCCTGGAGCGACGGTTCCAGAAGGTTCTTGTGGATGAGCCTAGCCTAGACGATACCATCGCCATTCTGAGAGGCCTCAAGGAAAGGTACGAGGTGCACCACGGTGTAGATATCACTGATCCGGCTATTGTCTCGGCGGCGACGCTTTCTCATCGATATATTACGGACCGGCAGTTGCCCGATAAGGCCATCGACCTGATCGACGAGGCCGCCAGCCGAATACGCATGGAAATGGATTCAAAACCTGAGGCCATGGACAACTTGGATCGTCGCCTCGTCCAGATAAAGATGGAAATCGAGGCGTTAAAGAAAGAGACCGATAAGGCGAGCCGTGGACGCCACGAGGACCTGGTTGCCCAGGCCAAAGAACTCGAGCGGGAATACCAGGCGCTGGACGCCGTATGGCAACAAGAAATAACGCTATTGAAAGGTTCTCAGGGGGTAAAGGAAGAGCTGGAGAGTGCGCGCCTGGCCTTTGAGGCTGCCAAGCGAGAGGGCGACTTGGCCCGCATGTCAGAGCTTCAGTACGGCATCATGCCTGAACTGGAAAAGAAGCTAGCGCAACCAGAAGATCATGGGGCCCTCACGCTATTAAGAAATAAAGTGACGGAAGAGGAGATTGCCGAGGTCGTCGCCAAGTGGACGGGTATTCCCACCGCCAAACTTGTCTCAGCAGAAAAAGAGAAGCTGCTGGCGCTGGAAGAGCGCCTTGGGCAGCGGGTGGTTGGGCAAGACCAAGCCATTGCGGTGGTCAGCCAGGCAGTTCGCAGAGCACGGGCTGGGCTTGCTGACCCGGCTAGGCCAAACGGTAGCTTTATGTTTCTTGGCCCTACCGGAGTGGGCAAGACCGAACTTTGCAAGAGTCTGGCAGAAGTCTTGTTTGACGACGAGGCTGCGCTGGTGCGCGTGGACATGTCAGAGTTTATGGAAAAACATTCCGTGGCTCGGCTGATCGGTGCGCCCCCTGGTTATGTGGGGTATGAAGAGGGGGGCTACTTAACGGAGATTATTCGGCGTAAACCCTATTCGGTGATTCTGCTAGACGAGATCGAAAAGGCGCACAAAGATGTTTTCAATATCTTGCTGCAGGTGCTTGACGATGGGCGGCTAACCGACGGCCAAGGCCGGACGGTAGATTTTAGTAACTGTGTGCTGGTGATGACTTCAAACCTCGGCGCTGAAGCCATTCAGGGGATTACGGAAAGCGGTGAAGTCCACCGCCTCGAGCAGACCGTACTGGGGATAGTTGCTCAGCACTTCCGGCCAGAGTTTGTGAATCGGATCGACGACATTGTGGTGTTCAGGCCTCTAGAGCGCGAGCACATAGAGCGTATTGCGCGGCTTCAACTACAGGCGCTCAACCTTCGGCTTGCTGAGCAGGGCATAAGCCTGGTGCTCGAAGACGCCGCCTTTGATGCGCTTACGGAGGCTGGCTTTGATCCGGTTTACGGTGCTCGGCCCTTGAGGCGTGCCGTCCAAAAGATGATTGAGAACCCCCTCGCGGATGCCATGTTGACCGACGATTTCCCCAGCGGACAGACCCTGAACGGGCGCTGGGAGGGCGGAAAGTTGGCGATTGCGCCAGCGACCTGATACCTGTATATTAATACAGTCATTTCGAGTCAGCGACTGTAACTATCATGCAGCACAGCATATTTGAAGAAGGGATCGAAGCGCCAAGCCGTCCTCGTGAGGGGGGTTGCGAGCAGTTGGTTTTGTCCTGCTTCCAAGATTTTGGTCAGCAGAGCGAGCCGAAAAATGAAGCCGGAGAGCCCAGCCAAAATAAAGCGCGCAATGCGCTCAGGCTTGTTTCGCCAGGCGTCAAAAAAGGTCGCCGCCCCCAGGACCCGAGCCTGACCGGGTTGCAGGAGCGAGGCGGTAGTCGTGCCAGCGGGGCCTCAATGGCCAAAGGCCGATGCCTCGAAGCGGACATGCAGGGTCATTTTAATGCGGCCGCAGTGTTGGCGAAGAGCATGGCCGATAAGCCTCGAGCTCAAAAGCTGATGGCGATTGCAAACGGGCTGGATGGTCGAACCAAGAAGAAGAGGTCGAGAAGTGCCCGGCGAGAGGCAGGCCTGATCATCTGCCACCATCTGATATCGGCTTTAACGCTGCAAGATCAGCTTGGAGACGACGACTAAAAAGAAACCGCCCATCGGGGTGTTCCGAACCGGGTGCCCCGTTTTTTTCCCCATCAATCCAGTTATGATGGGCTCCCAAATTTGGAGCCCCATGATGATCACAAAGTGTCTCTTCCCCGTTGCCGGATACGGTACGCGCTTCCTGCCTGCGACCAAGGCCATGCCTAAGGAAATGTTGCCTATTCTTAATAAGCCCCTAGTGCAGTATGGCGTCGAGGAGGCCGCGGAAGCCGGGCTGTCGAATATTTGCTTCGTAACGGGTCGTGGTAAGAGAGCCATTGAGGACCATTTCGATATCAGCTTTGAGCTTGAGCAACAGATATCGGGCACGGGTAAGGAAAAGCAGCTAGAGGGGATCCGTAATCTTATCGAGAGCTGCTCTTTTTCCTATACACGCCAAATTGAGATGCTGGGTCTAGGCCACGCCATTCTGACTGGTCGTAAGATAATTGGAGATGAGGCCTTTGGGGTCATCTTGGCTGATGACCTCTGTCTCGTGGAGGACGAACCCGGAGTGATGGCTCAGATGGTGAAGCTATACCAGCAGTTTCGCTGCAGTATTGTGGCCATCGAAGAGGTACCTAAGGACCAGGTGCACCGCTATGGCGTTATCGATGGCGAGGTGTTGAGTGGCGATCTGATCCGAGTGACGGATATGGTGGAAAAGCCTGACCCTGCAGATGCGCCCAGCTACCTAGCGATTATTGGTCGCTACGTTCTCTCCCCAGATATATTCGATATTATCGAGAACACCGAGCCGGGTCGTAATGGTGAGGTGCAAATTACGGATGCGCTCATGCAGCAGGCGCGGGACGGATGCGTGATCGCCTACAAGTTCAAGGGGCAGCGTATGGACTGTGGATCAGTTGAGGGCTTTGTTGATGCGACCAATTACTGCTTTGAGCGTCTGGCGAAAGAGCAGAGCTAATGACTGGGATTGAGCTGGCGCTCGCGGGTCTAAGACAACGACCCACAGCCCCCATTGCGCTCAAACAGCCGCTGGAGGTTGATCAGCTGCCCACGCCGGCCCTGGTGCTGGACCTGCCAACGCTGGACCGAAATATCGCGAAGATGTCTGGACATCTCCAGCGTCACGGCAAGGCCATAAGGCCCCATAGCAAGACCCATAAGTGTCCGCTGATTGCACAACGACAGCTCGCGGCGGGCGCCCTAGGCATTTGTGCTGCCAAGCCGAGCGAGGCAGCGGCCATGATCCATGGTGGCATCAAGCAGATCCTGTTGACCTCACCAGTGGTTACAGAGTCCAAGGCACAGCTCATCGCCAGCTTGTTGGCACCAGAGGTTGATTTGATGATGGTCGTTGACTCCATGCCGGGTCTCGACATCTTAGCGCGTCATTTGTCACCAGAGCATCGTATTGGGCTGCTGGTGGACGTCGATCTCTCCATGGGACGAACTGGGGTCCGAGAGCTTGATGACATCCTCGGCCTGGTGGAACAGATCTCAGCTGATCCTCGTTTTCGCTTTGCCGGCATCCAGCACTATGCCGGACACCTTATGCACCTATCTGATTACGACAAGCGGCGTGAGAAGTCGCTGACCGCTTGGGAACGCCTGGATGATATTTTTCGCGCCCTTGATGAGCGCGGGTTTGTCCCGGCCATCGTCACCGGCGGCGGCACTGGCACGTTCGATATCGACATTGATGTTGGCCGGCTCACAGAACTTCAGGTGGGCAGCTACGTGTTTATGGACGAGGAATATCGTGCCTTGGGCAGTGCTCGGGGAGAGCGCTTTGTGGACTTTGATGTCTCGCTGACCGTCGCCTGCAGCACCATCAGCCGGCCTCAGCAACCGACCATTACCGTAGATGGCGGCTACAAGGCCTTTGCCTCAGACAGCGTAGCGCCAATTTGCGTCCAGATCCCTGACCTGCGCTATCACTTTGCGGGAGATGAACATGGCGTGCTTGTCCTAGGCGACGGTGAGCGGGCAGTAGACCTCGGCCAAGTAATTGAATTTATAACGCCTCACTGCGATCCCACCGTGAATCTTCATGAGCTCTATTGGGTAAGAGAAGCAGACGGCATGGTTCACAGCTGCTGGCCGATTACCGCCAGAGGCTGCTCGTGGTAGCGGCCGTGCCGTTCCTGGGAGGCCGCGAGTGTTAGAGCTTATCCAGGCGGGCGGCTGGGTGATGCTGCCCATCCTGCTCTGTAGTATCACGGCCATTACCATTGTTCTGGAGCGGTGCTGGACCCTGCGGCGCGAGCAGGTGATGCCCAGCGCACTGTTGCTGCGGCTGCGCTCTGCGGAGGCCTGGCCCAGATCCGCCTCTGCACTCTCTGAAATTGGGGCATCATCGCCCTTGGGCTTTGTCCTGGCATCGGGTTTGGCCCGCATGCACCTCGCTCAAGAGGAGTTTCAGCAACAAATGCGTGCGGCTCGAGACCAGGCGATTCATGAGCTGGAGCGGTATTTGACAGGCCTGGGCGTGATCGCTGCGATATGCCCGCTGCTCGGCATTCTGGGCACCGTTATCGGTTTAATCGATGTCTTCGACCAGCTCTTTGTGGTGGGGCAAGCTGAAACTCAGATGTTAGCAGGCGGGATATCCACTGCGCTGATCACATCAGCCGCAGGTCTTATGGTTGCCATTCCTGCGCTGATTGCCCACCGTGTACTTTTGCGTTGGGTGGATGAAATGATTCTGGATATTGATGCGGAAACGAGCGCCTTTTTTGAGCGTATCCGTCAGCAAGGCACCGCGTCGTGACAACCAGGGGCCTTCCAAGCAGCGGCGATAGAGGGCCTTGTGGCTCCGTGGACCTGTATGTCTAGGGTGAAGGCCAGCCAACGAGATGCGAGTATCGAAATCACTCCACTGATTGATATTGTTTTCTTGCTGCTGATTTTCTTTATGGTGTCTACCTCGTTCGTTGATGATCGAGTAATCGGGATTACGCTGCCACAGGGGCAAGGGGACTTGGTTCGCAGCGCGGATCCAGTGGTGGTGACCATTGACGCTAACGGTGGGTATTTTTTGGGCGAGCAGGCCCTGGGCGGGGACTCAGAACAGGAACGATCCACTCGTCTGGCGGCGGCCCTCGGGGCCCTTGCCGCAGACCTGGACGATAATGCAGAGCAGCCACGGATTGTTATTCGAGCGGATGCCATGACTCGGCATCAGGCGGTTATTTCGGCCCTGAGTATTTGTGCGGATAAGGGCCTGGTGAATGTGAACCTCGCAACTCGGGAAGCCTCGGGAGCAGCGTCTGAGAGGGGGGCGGATGGCTAAATCAGATTGGTCCATCTATCGGCGTCTGCTTTCATACGTGGGACGATATTGGTTCGCTCTCATTATTTCGATTATCGGATTTTTGCTCGCCGCCGCCGCCGAGGGCTACTTTGCGCGATTGTTTGGCAACCTGATCGATGAATGGGACGATGTCCAAATGCGCGCTGCTGCGAGTATTCCCATGCTCATGGCGCTCGCCACGCTGCTCAGGGCGGTAGGCAGTATCGCCGGAGAGTCGGCTATGGCGCGAGCCTCCTTTGGCGTGGTCTATAACCTGCGCGAAGAACTCTTCACTCAGATCTTGAACTCCACCAGCAGTTATTTTGATCGAGAGGCCCAGGGGCATGTGGTGTCGCGGGTAACCTTTACGGTCAGCCAACTTCGGGATACCGGCACCGACGCCCTGAAGTCGATCATTCAGGACGGGGTTAAGGTGATAGCCTTTCTAGGCTACATGCTCTATCTCAATTGGCAGCTAACGCTGCTGTTTATCGCCATGGCTCCTTTATTAGCTCTGGTCGTGGTGTTTGCCAGCAGCCGATTTCGACGCATCAGTCGTCGCATCCAGCGTTCAATGGGGGATGTGACCCACGTTGTCTCGGAAACTGTTGCCGGATATCGGGTGGTCAAAATATTTGGTGGAAAGGACCGGGAAGAGCAGCGATTTGACAGGGCGAGCAAGACCAACCGTCAGCAGAATATGAAAATGGCGGTGACCAAGGCCCTAAGCTCTCAGACTAACGAAACCATTATTGCCCTGGGCCTTTGCGGTCTTATCCTGCTTTTATACAGGCCTGATCTTGGCATTACGATGACTAGTGGCGATGCGGTCGCCTTTCTGGTCTTGGCGGGCATGCTAGGCCGCCCGATCAAGAAATTGTCGGAAGTGAATGCCAAACTTCAGCGCGGCTTTGCAGCGGCAGAGGATATTTTCACCCAGCTTGATTTTGGCATAGAGGCGAATCAGGGGACCATCCGCCAAGAGGCGGTTCGTGGTGCCCTTGAACTGAAAAACGTAACGTTCCGGTATGAGGCGCATGCGCCTCTCGCGCTAGATGATGTTTCCCTGACGATAAGGGCAGGGGAGACTATCGCCCTGGTAGGGCGTTCGGGCAGCGGTAAGTCTACCTTGGCGAGTCTTTTGCCTCGGTTTTACGATGTGGATATAGGGTCCATCGAACTCGATGGCGTCAATATACAGGGCTATGAACTGCATAACCTGAGACAGCACATTGCCTTCGTCAGTCAACAAGTAACGCTCTTCAATGATTCGCTGAGAAATAATATTGCGTATGGCGATATGGCGGATGCATCTAATGAGATGATTCTCAATGCGCTAAAGCGGTCTCATGCCAACGAATTTATTGATCGCCTGCCAGACGGGCTAGAAACGCTTGTAGGAGATGATGGGGTGCTGCTGTCCGGTGGCCAGCGTCAGCGTATCGCCATTGCCCGCGCCCTGCTAAAGGATGCACCCATCCTCATTCTAGACGAGGCCACTTCGGCCCTGGACAACGAATCTGAAAAACACATCCAGGCCGCCTTGGAGGAGGTGATGGTTGGCCGCACAACGGTTGTTATCGCCCATCGGCTGTCCACTGTTGAGGCAGCAGACAGAATCGTCGTCTTAGACCAGGGGAAGGTGGTCGAGGAGGGCGTACATGCCGAATTGCTGAGCGCATCGGGGTTATATGCTGATCTCTATGCGGCACAGTTTCGAGATGAGCCCGACGCCGTCAGCATGCCGCGGCCGAAGCCCCTAGCCCGTCCTCAGCAACTTGTCCGTTCAAACTCCGTGCTGCGGCAGTCGGCTTCGGCGCTAAGTCGCGCATGGTATTCCCAGTCCTCCTGGCCGCGCTTGTTGTCACCTCTTTCTTGGCTGTATGGCTTAGCGATTCGATGGCGTCGTGGCCGACTGACGCCCCAGGGCTCCGCGGATGAGCGCCTAACGATTCCGGTGATCGTCGTGGGCAATATCACCGTGGGGGGAACCGGGAAGACGCCGCTGGTGGGATGGCTGGTGAACTTTTTGCAGCAGCGAGGGTTTCGTCCTGGCGTGGTGTCCCGTGGCTATCGTGGCCGTTTAAGCACCCAGGGGGCGCTGTTGCCCCCTAATCCGGACCCAACTTTGCATTCGGATGAAGCGACGCTCTTAAAGACTACCCTGAAGTGCCCTGTGGCCATCGCCGCTAAACGCAATAAGGCAATAGCCCTGCTCCAGCGCGGGGGCTGTGATATCGCTATTTCGGACGACGGTCTGCAACATCACCAAATGCGTCGGAACATTGAGATTGCCGTGGTCGACGGTAGCAGAGGATTCGGTAATGGTCTGTTGCTCCCGGCTGGGCCCTTACGTGAGCCGGTAAGCCGGCTTCAGGAAGTGGACTTTGTGATTTGCAATGAAAAGCGTCTCGACGCGTTGCCACAGGCTTATGGGATGCAGAGCCGGCTCGTTGCCTTTAAGAACTTGCTGGATGGCAGAACGCTTTCGGCCGAGGAATTTATTGAACAGTTCGTCTGGGCAAATGCGCTTTGCGGCATTGGCAACCCACAGCGGTTCCTAGATACGTTGAGCCAGGCCGGATTGAATATCACGCCCTATATTTTTGAAGACCACCATATTTATTCGGCTGAGGATGCAGGCTTGCCCGGAGGCGGCGTGGTGGTATGCACGGAGAAGGACGCAATAAAGTTGGCCAATCTAGATATAGACCTTGGGCGCATCTGGTCTACCCAGGTTGAGATCGTGATGTCCGACGCTTTCGGTGACGACATGCTTGGCAGCCTGGAAGATCATGCAATCCGGCCCGCGAGGACACTCATTTCAGATCAAGAAGGGGAACGTTAAGCCGTGGCGACGCATATTGTCATTCCCGCTAGATTCGCTTCCACCCGCCTGCCCGGCAAGCCATTGGCCGATATCGCCGGTGTGCCCATGATCGTCAGGGTGGCGCATCAGGCCCTCAAGGCTCAGGTCGATGATGTGGTGGTCGCGGTAGATGATAATCGTGTTTTGGAAACCGTTAGCGCGGCCGGCCTTAATGCCGTGATGACGGGTCAGGCGCATCCCTCGGGATCTGATCGCGTGATGGAAGTCGCTAGTTTAGGAGCCTGGCCGGATGACGATATCGTGATTAACGTGCAGGGGGACGAACCCTTGTTCCCGCCCGTGGTCGTTGAAGAACTTGCACAGGGACTCCTGACCTCAGAAGGCGTGGGCATGGGGACCCTTTGCGAGCCCCTGGGGTCGCCCGAAGACTTCTATGACCCCAACATTGTCAAGGTGGTGCGCGACCGGGCAGGTTTGGCGCTGCTCTTTTCTCGAGCCCCCATTCCCTACCCAAGAGATGCTGACATCACGGTCACCCAGCTCAAACAGGCAGAGTTTCGGCGGCATATCGGCATTTACGCCTTTAGGGTCAGCGCCCTGAAAAAATTTGTTGCCCTGGGAGAATCTACGCTTGAGCGAATAGAGCGGCTTGAGCAATTACGATGGCTGCAGGCAGGGGAACCTCTGCTGGTGGTGGATGCGTCGGAACCCGTCCCTGGTGGTGTAGACACGGCAGTAGATTTAGAGCGCATTCAGGCAGTCTTTGCAAAGAATGCCTGAATCCTCACGAGGTCTCTATTTTGGGGCCATGCGAATGGCACCATCCAGACGAATGGTTTCGCCATTCAGGTAGGCGTTTTCGATGATTTGCTGGCTCAGGGAGGCGAACTCAGGCGGCAGTCCGAGGCGCTTCGGGTATTGAACCATTTCGATTAGTGGGTCTCGAACCTGATCCGGCGCTCCCATCATGAGCGGTGTATCGAAAATGCCGGGGGCAATGGTGCAGACGCGAACGCCCTGACGGGATAAATCTCGGGCGATGGGCAGCGTCATACCGACCACGCCACCCTTGCTTGCCGAATAGGCGGCCTGTCCGATTTGACCATCGTAAGCCGCTACAGAGGCCGTATTGATCACTACGCCCCGTTCTAGTGCTTCTCCCTCAGGCTCGTTTACCTGCATGATCGCGGCACACTTACTCAGGACAGAAAAGGTGCCAATCAAATTCACCTGAACGACAAAGTTAAATCGGTCAATGTCCATGGCACCGTCGCGGCTGACTGTTCTAGAGGCGGAGCCAATACCAGCGCAATTAACATTGATGTGTATCGCGCCGAAGTCTGCGTGCGCCTGTTCCACGGCCTGAGTCACGGATGCATTGTCCGTCACGTTAACCGTATAGGCTTTAGCATCGGCTAATTCTTTGGCGGTGGCTTGGGCGAGCTCCTCATTAAGATCAAATATGGCAACCTTGCCACCTTGAGCAATAATCATCTCTGCGGCTGCTTTACCGAGGCCAGACGCTCCCCCGGTGATGACCGCTACTTTTCCTTGAATGTCCACTCGATTCCCCTTGTTGGTTGAGTTATGCACTCTAGTATAACCTAAGCGGATATAGCTCAGAGCAGACATGCGACTTATCTCCGACTTTCTATCCAGCACCCACGCGTTGAACCTGCAGAATTGGCTTGAGCAGGCTCATGAGGTGTCTTGGATGCGAGAAAGCTTTGTGATTTACGGGCGCTCTGTGCTGGCCCCCAGAAGCTTGGCGTGGTTTGGGGAGCCTGGTCTTAACTATCGCTACACCCAGTTGGACCATATCGGTGCGGGCTGGCCGGCACCGATCGCGAAACTCAGGCAACAGGTTGAGTCGGCGTCGGGGCAAAGGTTCAACTTTGTGTTAATCAACCGGTATGCTCATGGCCAGGAACATATGGGCTGGCATTGCGATGACGAAAAAGGCTGTTGTGGGGACATCGCCTCTCTGAGCATCGGTGCGACCCGTCGATTCAGCATCGACATTGATGAAGCCGATGCGCCCAGGCGAGAAAGTGTAGACCTCAATAACGGCTCATTGCTGATCTTTGATGGACGACAACGCCACTGTCTTCGCCCAACCAAAAAGCCGGTTGCCCAGCGTATCAACCTGACCTTTAGGTTGATCGAAACATGATGGTGCCTGACCTGGATGTGCCCAATACCCTGAATTTCCCAACGTCGGCCGCTTGGGGCGCGTCTTTGGAAACGCCTGGCGATGTGGCAGAGGCTAAGCATGAGGCCGACAAACTGGGTTTACCCTTTCTTTGCCTTGGGTCAGGCTCCAACGTGGTGTTGATGCCCCACTTGAAGCGCTTTGTTGGCCGAATATCCAACCGCGCCATCCAGGTTTTGGATACGGATACAGACTGGGTGGATGTCAACGTTGGTGCGGGCTTACTGTGGCAAGACTTGGTGGAGATCAGCCTCTCGGAAGGGTGGTTTGGTCTGGAAAATCTTGCGCTGATTCCGGGGACCGTTGGCGCAGCGCCGGTTCAGAATATCGGTGCCTATGGTGCGGAGCTTGGGACCTTCGTAGTGGCGGTGACGATTGTCGATGATGGCGGTCAGATTCATCGGCTGAATGCCGAGGCCTGTGGTTTTGGCTACCGTGACAGTGTTTTTAAGCAGCAGCCGAACTGGACCATTACCGACGTAACGCTTCGCCTGTTTCGACATCCTCGGGTTAATCTGCGGTACGAGGCCTTACGGAGTCATTTTTCCGGCCAGACGCCTTCTCCACACGCGGTGGCCGCCTTTGTGACCGCTCTGAGACAGGACAAGCTTCCGGATCCTGCTACCCATCCTAACGTCGGTAGCTTCTTTAAAAACCCCGTGATCAGTCCTGATGATGCAGATCGCCTTCGCCAGCTCGGCCTGGACTTGTTCCCACAGGGCGACCAAGTGAAAGCGTCGGCCGCTCAGCTGATCGACCGTAGCGGCTGCAAACAATACAGGGTCGGGAGCATCGCGTGTTGGCCTCGCCAGCCCTTGGTCTTCGTCAATTATGGAGGCGGCACTGCGACGGACCTGATCGAATTTGCCGACCAGGTGCAGCGTCGCGTTGCAGATCAATATGCCATTCAGCTAGAACGTGAACCCTCTGTGGTGTCCTGAGATTCACCTGTCGCGGTGATAGCGACGCCTTGTTGTCGCAGCGCATCCTCACGCTGGCGTCTTTTCACCTCTCGTGGGTCATTGGAGGCTCGACCGGCACGTACGGACCGTGCTTCGGTGCCTGTTTCCGGCTCCGGCTCAGGCTGAATCTCGGCGTGAGCCGGGGTGTTCTGTGCTTCTTCGGGTGCCGATAGATTGTCCTCAGCGGTAGGCTCCGGCTTGGCGTCGGCTTCCACAGTGGGCGCGTCTATAGCGTTCTCGATGGCCTCCGCCTGATCTGTGGAAGCCTCTGCTGAATCCTCCGCTGACGAGGTATCGTCAGCCTCACTACCCATCACGTTTTCCGCGATCTCGTCAGAACTGTCTGAGGGCTCAGCCGTGGGTGCCGCCGGTGGCTCATTGTTCAGAGCGGTTTCCGCCGCCTGAGCCTCTGTTTCCTCGGCTACTGGGTTGGTGGGCAGCTCTGGATTCTCGTCCAGCTCCGTTGCCTGAGTCTGAGACGTGTCATCAGTAGCTAGTGCGCCCGCGTTGCGAGGGTCGTTGCCCGCGCGTCCCCTGGGCTTGGTTTCCTTCTGTGGCGTTGGGGACTCGGCCACGGCCTGTTCAGCAGCGGCAGTTTGGCTTCTTACTTCTGCCGAGGTTTCTTGAGTCTCTAACTTACCCTCTGCCTCGCCCGTGGCTGAGTCCGCTGAGGGTTTCGCGGTGTCCCGCCGCCTCGAAGCAGATCGGTCTCGTCTCGGCTGACGCTTACTCTGATCTAGGGCCTCAGCCGAGGGCCGGCGTTCTTTTGCTGACGCGGCTGCCACAGGATCTGCACTTTCGGTCTCAGAGCGCTTTTGACCCTGACGACGATCTTCTCTGCGGGGTTTGCGTCTTTCTTCTTTGCGACTTTCTTCCTTGCGGCTTTGCGCGGGCTTTTTCTGGCCGCTTCGCGACTCGCCTCGCGACTCGCTTCTCGAATCGCGCCGTGTTTCTGCTGCTTCAGATCTTTCGCCACGGGCTTCCGAGCCGTTGCCTCGCTGCTGATCCTGCTCTTTACGTCTACGATTTCGTCGTTTCCGATCACCTTCTCCCTGTCTAGGTGGGCGCCTTTCTTCTTGTTGCTGTGGGCCGGATCCATCAGAGAAAAGGCCCGTCCAGAGACGCTTTAAAAAGCTTGGTGCGCTTGGCGCCTCTGCCGGTGGGCTATCCGGTGCCGGCTGAATCGGAGCCTGAATCTGTGCGCTGACTGCGGCCTTGGGTCTCTCCGAGTGCACGACTTCTTCAGGTGCTGTGGGTTGTTGTGCCTGATTCGCCAGGTTTGACAGAACAAAGCTTGGAATCTCACCCTCACCCTCTACGTGGTCACTGCGGAGCCTTTCGACTAGATAGTGAGGGGTCTCCAAATTGGTGTTCGGGATAATGATGATATTGGTGCCTGTTCGTGACTCAATGGCAGTCAAATCGTTCCGCTTTTCGTTGAGTAGGAAAGCGCCGATGGCGAGCGGGACCTGAACCCGTACGACGGCACTGCGCTCTTTGAGCGCTTCTTCTTCCATGACCCGTAAAATGGCGAGCGCTAGGGAGCGCGTATCGCGGATGCGACCCTGGCCATTGCATCTCGGGCATAGGCCGGTGCTGATTTCCTCTAAGGATGGTCGGAGCCTTTGGCGGCTCATTTCCATGAGTCCAAACCGAGAAATCCGACCGGTTTGAATTCGCGCGCGGTCTGCCTCGAGGGCTGTGCGCATCCGATTCTCAACGGCACGCTGATTCTTAGGATTCATCATGTCGATGAAATCGATGACAATCAGGCCACCAATGTCGCGAATGCGCAGCTGGCGAGCGATTTCGTCCGCTGCCTCCAGGTTGGTGTTGAGCGCGGTCTCTTCGATGTCCGAACCCTTGGTGGCTCGTGCGGAGTTAATGTCGATCGAAACTAAGGCTTCGGTGGGGTCGATAACGATACTGCCACCGGAGGGCAATTTAACCGTATGCTCGAAAGCGGTCTCGATCTGGCTTTCAATTTGGTAGCGGCTGAAGAGCGGAATGGGATCACTATAGGGCTTGAGCTTTTCGCTATAGCCGGGCATCACCTGGGCGATAAATGAAGAAGCCTCTTCATAGGCGGCTTGTCCCTCAACCAATACTTCGCCAACGTCTGATCGCAGGTTGTCCCGAATTGTTCTGAGCACCGCGCTATTCTCCTGGTACAGGAGAGAGGGCGTAGGCTCTGAGGTCTCGGCCTTCTGGATGGCCTGCCAGAGCTGGAGCAGGTAGTTGAGGTCCCAGTTGAGCTCTTCGGCACTGCGTCCAACGCCGGCGGTTCTTACGATAACGCCCATGCCTTCAGGAATCTCGATCTGAGCCAGGGCATCTCGCAGTTCATCTCGTTCGTCGCCCTCAATCCGCCGGGAAATTCCCCCAGCCCTCGGATTGTTGGGCATGAGCACCATATAGCGACCGGCCAGGCTGAGGAATGTAGTCAGAGCGGCGCCCTTGTTCCCGCGCTCCTCTTTCTCAACCTGAACCATGATCTGTTGGCCTTCTACCAGCAGATCCTGGATCGGTGCCCGCTGGTTGGCTTTCTTTTTAAAGTAAGTTTTGGAGATTTCTTTGAGCGGAAGGAACCCGTGACGCTCTGACCCAAAGTCAACAAAGGCGGCTTCCAGACTGGGTTCGACCCGGGTTATTTTGGCATTATAGATGCTCGCTTTTTTTTGTTCGCGAGATCCGTTTTCGATGTCTAGGTCGTATAGCTTTTGCCCATCAACGAGTGCTATTCGCACTTCCTCTGGCTGATTGGCATTGATTAACATTCGCTTCATGGCGTCGTGTCCTTTCTTCTCGGGCAGAATGAGGACAATGACAAAGGGAGGAGGTCATAACGACGCTCACGTCGTTAGGCAGGAAATGAGGCTGGTACAGTTGCCTAAAGCCCTGGGCAGTTGAGGCCCAGGGAAGCTGTCGAGAACCAATAAATTCACCGGCTCTTCGGCATTATTGCTTACGCCTTGATTATGCGTGCGGGCCAATGAGGCCATCATGCAGGGGCATAACCGTAGCTACATCTGTCAAGACCAGCTCGGTCCCGAAGCGGATACGAAGTCGGTTTCCGCCTTCCTAATCTCTGGGGCGACTAACTGCCCCCTACTAGAGCCTGACTCTACCCGGAGGTATGGGGCCCTGTTTCGCTAGCACCGAAGTCTCATCGTAATCTTCGCTGCGATTCCCTTGTCTTTGTTGCTCAATCTGCAAATTTAGATTGCAGTCAAAATTCTGTTTGCTCTAATCCAAGACAAACCTGCTGATGTCTGTGTACTCGGTTTGACACAGGTCTCGTCTAAACCACCCTTGTTTTATTTTTTCGCGCTGGAATCAAGTAAGATTAAAAGCTCCAGCGGGTGGACTGTGGCCTGCACATTTCAAAGTCAGAGCGCGTGCGAGGCGGTCGGAGTCTAGCAGTGATTGCTAAACCCTTCAAACGATCACTTTTTTTGCATTTGGGGAGTCAATCTTGACGGTTCGCTATCTTCTGGTTGAGCAGGGGGATGATGTCGGGCAACGCATCGACAACTTCCTTATAAGGGCCTTAAAGGGTGTTCCTAAGCAAAAGGTGTATTCCATTCTTAGGCGAGGCGAGGTGCGTGTGAACGGTAAACGCATTAAACCAACCTACCGTCTGGCGCTGAATGATCGTCTTCGAATTCCGCCCCTGGAAACGCGTGAACACGCAGCTGTGCGATTCTCCGAGCAGACGGCGGTTCAGCTTGAAGATGCCATTGTCTATGAAGACAGCGATCTGTTGGTGCTGAACAAACCCTTCGGTTTCGCTGTGCATGGCGGCAGCTCGATTACCGCTGGCGTGGTCGAAATGATGCGCACGATGCGTAACCTTCCGCGTCTTGAATTAGCGCACAGGCTCGACAGGGACACCTCCGGCTGTCTGCTCATCTGTAAAAAGCGAAGTGTGCTCAAAGAGGCTCAGGCGGCGTTTCGAGAGCGTAGGGTAAAGAAAAAATATGAGTTGATTGTTCAGGGGTGCTGGGATGTGAAGTGTAAGACAGTCCAATTGCGCCTGCATCGCTATAAGACGGACTGGGGTGAGCGCCGGGTGCGAGTGGATGATGCCGGCAAGGTAGCGAGGACGGATTTCGAGATTAGGGAACGGGCGGCCCGCGCCACCTTGCTGGAGGCCTCCTTGCATACGGGCCGGACCCATCAAATCCGAGTCCATACCCAGTCTCAGAAACATCCAATTTTAGGAGACGACAAATACGCCTTCCCCTCGTCGCCGGCTGCGGCAAGGCTTTGTCTGCACGCCAAGCGTCTTGTTGTGCCCCTAGGAGACGATAAACTAGATGTTGAAGCACCAATGGAACTCAGCATGCAGGCCATCTGGCGCGAGTATGCAGGCTAGTGCGCGTTCCGATAGCGCACTACTGCCCGTCAGTAGAAACCTGGAGGCCCAGGACATCCACGTCAAATTCGGCCAGCCTGGTTACCAGGGTGATCATTGGTAGGCCGATCAGGGCGGTAGGATCATCAGAGGATATTTTCTCGAATAGCGCGATGCCGAGGCTTTCGGCTTTGAACGCGCCGGCCACATCAAGAGGAGTATCTCGAGCTACATAGTGCTCGATCTGCTCTGCACGCAATGTTCTGAATACGATGTTGGTTTCCACCACATCCAGGCTGCACCTGGTCGCTCCCTCCGCCTCAGTTTGACATAGGCATAGCGCTGAGTAGAACACGGCAGCGCGCCCCGAGCTTTGGGTGAGCATTTGTCGAGCTGCGTCAGGGCGACCTGGCTTGGTGAGAAGCGCTCCGCCGCATTCGCCTGTCTGATCACAGCCGATAACCAATGCTCCGGGATGGGCCTGTGCTACGTGACGAGCCTTCATCTCCGCCAATCGTTTTGCCATCGCAAGGGGCGTCTCTCTTGCTTGTCGCGCCTCGTCTACTTCGGGTGAGATTTGTGTGTAGGGTAAGGCTAGGGCGTCCAGGGTTGCGGCCCGATAAGGCGATGAGGAACCGAGAATAATTAAGGTATTCATGGTGACTGCACTGTTGGATACGCGCGAAAGCTTAGGCCATCGATGTCGGTCGAACAATTCCGTAAAATTCCCGAAAAAAATCATAAGCTTGTTGGTCGATCACGGCCCAATTCGCCTTTACAGGAAATATTCAGATACCTATGATGTCGCCCCCATGAAGGAGCGCCCTAACGCCTCATCAACTTATCGGGCCCTGGCTCAGAAGCAGGCGGTGGTAGAACGTCGCCTGACGGGTGAGCATCTGCGGCGTTTGGCAGACATCTGTCACCGCGTTGACGATGTTGATGCACGGCTGTCCTTCGACCTGGATGATCACGCGCGCGTGGTGGTCGAAGCGGAGGTGATGGCAAGGGTGGCGCTTGAGTGCCAACGCTGCTTGGGCAGTGTGGACAGGGCGCTGCCCATCAAGACGCGCGCTTTGATTGCCTTTGACGAGAGTCAGGCCTCGGTCTGGCAGGATCAAGTCGGGGTGACGGAAGAGATCATCGTGGTGGCTGATAAAGTGCTTGATGTGGCGGAGATTATAGAAGACGAGGTCATCTTGGCCCTGCCGCTCAAAGTCTGCGTGGCGGTTCCTTGCGAGAATGCTCCGGCGATGATCTACGACGGAGGTCTGCCCGAAGCGAGGGCAGCAGAGCAGCCGCCCGGAGATGTGCAGCGACCTTTCGGGGATTTACGCCGCGTACTGGATGGCGCGTTGAATCTGTCGAAAGAAGGCGGTGACGAAGAGTGATAAGGTCCTTTATGGCAGTGCGCCTAGGACTGTTGGAATTTGAGATAAGCCCTGGGGTGAACGCCCAAGGGTGGACAAAGAGGTAGAGAGATGGCGGTACAAAAAAGTAAGGTGACACGATCTAGGAGAGGGCAGCGTCGTTCACACGATGCGCTTAACGGTCCGGCGCTTTCCATAGAGCCCACTTCCGGTGAGACCCACAGACGACACCACGTCAGCGCTGACGGCTACTATCGCGGTCGTCAGGTCATGCCCGACAAGAGCTAGCCGCCGGTATTGTTGCCGGCAGACAACGGGATATGGCGGGGTGTATGGAAAACCTGCCGACCTGTCCGGGGCGTTAGTCGAGGCCCATGACGTTTCCCCAGAATCGAACGGCGCGCATCGCCGTGGACCTGATGGGCGGGCAAGCTGGATGTGAGGGCAATCTGAGCGCTTGTTCGACCTACCCGAGGCCCGAAGACCTCATCCTGGTCGGGGATAGGTCCCGATGCCAGTCATCATTGCAAAGTCTCGTTGCGGGCGGTGCAGAGTTCTTTCCATCCGATTCCCCGCTCCTGGGAGACGAATCTATTTCCCAACTCCTGCGTCATAAGCGCCGCTCTTCGGTCGCTGTGTGCGCCCGCTTGGTCGGCGAGGGTCGAGCCAGCGCCATGGTCAGTTCTGCCGATACGAAGGCCATCCTGGCCTTTGCACGGTTCAGCATCGGGACGCTCCCTGTCCTGCATCGCCCGGCGATTACAAAACTATTTGGTCATGCGGGGGGTAGCTTTCAGATGCTCGATCTGGGGGCAAATGTTCAATGTTCCCCTCGGATGCTGTTCGAATTCGCTCATCTGGGGGCGCGTTTGATGGCGCTTCATCAGGGTGAGGCACTCGATGCAAAGCTAAGGATCGCGGTGTTGAATATTGGTACGGAGCGGGGTAAGGGGCCCCAATCTCTCAACGCCGCGGCAACCCTCTTAAGCCGCTCCGAGCAACTTAATTTCTGCGGTTTTTTGGAGCCCATGGATCTCTTTACCGGCCAAGCAGATGTGGTGGTCTGCGATGGTTTCTCTGGCAATTTGGTACTCAAGACCATCGAGGGGGTCGCCCACTACCTGGGATCTCAGCTCGCTAACGTATCTGATTCGTCAGGAGACCTGGCTCGGCTAGGCCATGCTATCAACCCTGAGCTTCACAATGGAGCCCTTCTCGCAGGCATCAATGGTATCGTGGTTAAGAGCCACGGCAGCACCAGTGAAGCTGGATTTGTCCGGGCGATAGAACAGGCAGGGGCGTATCTTGAAGCGGACTTGGTGCGTTCACTTCGTTCCATGTTCGACGCTGAATAATTAACGTGGGAGAGAATTTTATGGGAATGGCGGCTATTTTCCCGGGTCAGGGTGCCCAGAGCGTTGGCATGTTATCAGACTTGGCGACGGTTCATGGCGTGATTGAGGAGCGCTTCGACGAAGCATCTCAGGTTCTGGGATTTGATTTGTGGGACATGGTGCAGCAGGGCCCTGCCGAGCTCCTGGGTCAAACCGAAAACACCCAGCCGGCCTTGCTCGCGGCCAGCGTCGCGCTGTGGGAACTTTGGCCCAACGCCATTGAAAACGTGGATGTGCTTTGCGGGCATAGCCTGGGCGAGTATTCGGCCCTGGTCTGCGCTGGGGCGCTCAGCTTCGGCGACGCGGTAAAACTAGTTCGAATTCGTGGCGAGCTAATGCAGCAGGCGGTGCCCAGTGGTGCTGGCGGCATGGCAGCTATATTGGGGTTAGATGACGATGTCATTGAACGTTGCTGTGGCGAAGTATCAGGAGAGGTTGGCCCAGCGAACTACAACGCGCCAGGCCAGGTTGTTATTGCTGGCGAAACTGCGGCCGTTGACGCGGCGATTGAAGCCTGTAGCCAGGCTGGGGCGCGGCGAGCGGTTAGTCTGGACGTGAGCGGTCCCTTTCACTCGGTGCTTATGAAGCCTGCGGCGACGGCCCTAGACCTGGCGATTTCTGAAATCGAGTTGAACATGCCGATTCGCCCCGTGGTGCAAAATGTTCGCGCAGACATCGCATCGGATGTGGTGGGCATTCGGGAGGGATTGGTCGAGCAGCTCTATTCCCCCGTCCGCTGGACGGATTGCGTTCATGGCATGCTTGAACAGGGAGTAGATCAATTCGTAGAGTGCGGGCCCGGCGGCGTTTTAGCCGGCTTGATAAAGCGTATCTCACGGGCAACGCCTACCCGCAGCCTGCAGAAGCCTGATGATCTTGATCACCTTTGTGGTTAGGTTTCTAGCAGAGCGGCAAGCGTTGTGGCTTGGATTATGGAACCGAAGGGAGCAAAAATGAGTGAGCAAAGGGTTGCCTTAGTGACCGGAGCGAGTCGCGGAATTGGCGCGGCCATTGCTGAGCGCCTCGCAGCAGATGGATTCTTTGTTTGGGGCTCCGCTACGTCGGAAGCAGGTGCAGAACGCATCACCCAGGCGCTTGGGGATCAAGGATCAGGTTTAATCATGCAGCTGCAAAGCTTGGCGTCAGTGAACGCGGCGATTGAACAAATTCAGGGTCACGGGCATGTGCCCCAGGTGATCATCAACAACGCCGGGATCACTCGGGATAATCTGATGTTGAGGATGTCTGATTCAGACTGGCAGGACGTCTTGGATACGAACCTTGGCGGGACCTTCAGAGTGACCAAGGCGCTGCTTCGGGGGCTTGTGAAATCACGATGGGGTCGAGTGATCAATATCGGCTCCGTGGTTGGGCGGCTGGGAAATGCAGGGCAGACCAACTATGTGACCAGCAAGGCAGGGCTGGAGGGATTCACCCGCTCATTGGCGCTGGAGGTGGGATCGAGAGGCATTACAGTCAATGCCGTTGCGCCGGGGTTTATTGAAACAGACATGACCGATCAGCTTACTGATTTACAGAGGGGGGCCATGCTGGAGCGGATTCCCCTGGGCCGCATGGGGCAGGCCGCAGAAATTGCCGCATTGGTTTCATTTTTGTGCTCTGAGGAGGCGGGCTACATCACTGGCCAGACCCTGCAGGTGAATGGGGGCCTTTTTTTGGTGTGATCCGGGCCCAGGTCATCCCTCGGAGCAGCGCGTGAAGGTCTCACCGACGGTGCTGGATTGACCCGCAAAATTGGCCAGAAACCGGAAAATTGTTGTCCCCTGCGTCCAAGAGTGTGCTTGAATTGGCCACCTTGCGTCTATAGAGTTGCGCTGCGCGTCGAGTAACCATGTAGGGAGATTTCTGTCGCATGAGTAATGTTGAGGAAAGGGTAAAAAAACTGATCTGTGAGCAGTTGGGGGTCAAGGAAGACGAAGTGGTCGAAGGGGCTTCTTTCGTGGAAGACTTAGGCGCTGACTCGCTAGACACCGTTGAACTGGTCATGGCCCTTGAAGAGGAATTCGAAACAGAAATTCCAGACGAGGAAGCAGAAAAGATCACAACGGTGAAAGAAGCCATCGACTACATCTTGGCTCACCAATAGCCCTTGATAAGCCGAGGGGCGTCTCCCCCGGAGACGACCCTCAGACAGGGCAAGCGCCTGTTATACCTCCCAGTTTGAAATCCCGTCTCCCGAGGCTCTTGCCCTTGAGCGACGAGATAGGTCGTTGTGTCCGACAACCGGGTGGCCCGGGTCAGAAAGGCCTCGAAATAAGCTAGGATATGGCCCCTCGAGGTGCTGGATAGTATGACTTCTAGACGAGACAAAGGCGGAGTTCTTTATGGGTAAGAGAAAGGTTGTGGTAACAGGTATGGGGATGATCAGCCCCATCGGGAATACCGTGCAGGACTCCTGGACTGCTGCCTTGGCGGGTCAGAGTGGTGTCGTTCTGAACGAAGGCTTCGATACCACAGATTACGCGGTGAAAATCTGCGCGTCAGTCAAGAACTTTGACATCGGCGATCATATGAACCCTAAGGAAGCACGGCGCATTGACCGCTTTATTCAGCTCGGGATCGCCGCCGCGAATCAGGCGATAGCCGACGCTGGGCTGACCGATCACCCGGACGATGCGGACCGCATCGGCGTTGCGATCGGATCTGGCATCGGCGGAATAAATACCATCGAGAATACCCACGATACGCTCGTGAACAGTGGGCCAAGGAGAGTGTCTCCCTTCTTTGTTCCTGGGGTCGTGATTAACATGATCTCCGGGAACGTTTCCATCGAACACGGCTTCAGAGGCCCTAATATTGCCGTGGTGACGGCTTGCACGACCGGAACGCACAATATCGGCTTTGGTGCCCGCATGATTGAATACGGGGATGCAGACGTCATGGTCGTTGGCGGTGCTGAGGCCGCTACGTCCCCCATAACGGTGGCCGGCTTTGCCTCCATGCGCGCCCTGTCTGGCCGCAATGAAGACCCGGCGGCAGCCAGCCGACCGTGGGATAAGGATAGAGACGGCTTCGTGTTAGGAGAGGGCGCAGGCGTGCTGGTGCTTGAAGAATACGAACGTGCCAAGGCCAGAGGAGCAACGATCTATGCCGAAGTGTTAGGCTTTGGCATGAGTGCCGACGCTCATCACATTACCGGCCCAGCAGAAGCAGGTGAGGGAGGTGCCGCAGCCATGCGCCACGCTCTGGCGAATGCGCAATTGAATCCATCGGATGTAGGCTATTTAAATGCACATGGCACCTCCACTCCCCTAGGAGATGTGGCTGAGACCAAGGGCGTGAAAAGCGTCTTTGGTGATGAGACTAAAATCATGGTGAGCTCCACCAAGTCCATGATCGGGCATTTGTTGGGTGCAGCGGGTTCTGTGGAAGCGATTCTCACGATTAAGGCGCTCGTAGAGCAGGCGGTACCACCCACCATCAATCTCGATCATGCTGGAGACGAGTGTGATTTGGACTATGTCCCAAATACAGCCAGGGACGTGTCGATTCAGGCGGCGGCCAGCAACTCCTTTGGCTTCGGCGGTACGAACGGCACGCTGGTATTTGGCCGCATCTAGGGACCGGTTCACACCTAACGGTTAGCAGCAAGGGAGCGCCGACGACCATGGGAGCAAGGATTTGAAAGCATTCCTCGCATCCATAGGAGTGCTACTGTTCGCCCTCTGCACTGGGCTTTGGTTTCAGAACTGGACCGAGTCACCGGTGGAAAATCCCGCCCTTATCCTAACCATTGAACCTGGTTCGCCGTCCTCCGCGGTAGCGCGGCAGCTCCAAGACGCGGGAGTGACCAACAGTGCAATGCTTTTCCGAATCCTACTCAAGATCCAGGGTAGAGAGACGGCGCTAAAGGCGGGTGAATACGCCTTTCCGGCGTCTATGGCTCCCCTAGAATTGGCCGAGATGGTGGTGCTCGGTCGTGTGAAACAGTATCCGATCACCTTGCGCGAAGGTATAACCATTAGGGAACTGCTTGCAGACCTGCAGGCATACCCAGCCTTATCCCAGGCCCAACCTGAGCTCAATCCTGAGGCACTACAGGAAGTCCTGGGGCTGGAACTGCCCTTTGCGGAAGGTGCGTTTCTTCCGGATACCTACTTTGTGGAAAAAGGCACCTCCATTCGCCAGCTGCTGGGCCGTGCCCATGCGGAGCTTCTGGCCTTCCTTGAGGTCGCTTGGTCAGAGCGGCAATCGGACATCGCGATTTCCAGTCCTCAGGAGGCATTGATTCTGGCATCTCTGATTGAAAAAGAGAGCGGCTTGGCCGAGGATCGTGCCCAGATCAGTCAGGTGTTTCACGAGCGGTTACGACGCAATATGCGCTTGCAAACGGACCCCACGGTGATCTTCGCCCTCGGTGCACAGTTTGATGGCGACCTACGTCGGAGGGATTTAAAAGTCGACTCTCCGTTCAATACGTATAGGGTAAAGGGTCTAACGCCAACGCCCATCGCCTTGCCATCCAAGGCTGCAATCATGGCCTCGGTCAAACCTGCTGCGGGGGAGTTCCTATATTTCGTGGCCCGAGGAGACGGCAGCAGCCAATTCTCTCGCACGCTGGAAGAACACAATGAGGCGGTCTATCGATATCAGCTGCAAAGGAATACCCCGTGAAGGCTAAATTTATAACGCTAGAGGGCAGTGAAGGCGCCGGCAAATCGACGAATATTCAAACGGTCTGTGACACCTTAGACCAGCTTGGCATCGCCCATGTGCGTACCCGGGAACCTGGGGGCACGGAGATGGCAGAAGCCCTGCGAGAGGTCATGCTCAGGGACTGGCGCGAGGACGTCAGCGGATTAACCGAGCTGCTGTTGGTCTTTGCTGCCCGAAGCCAACACCTGCAGGAGGTCATTCGGCCTGCCTTGGGGGCTGGGAAGTGGGTGGTCTGCGACCGCTTCACCGATGCAACCTTTGCCTATCAGGGATTTGGTCGCGAGCTTGATTTGGAACAGCTCAAGGTGCTCGAGCATTGGGTTCACGGCGACCTTCAGCCGGATTTGACCCTCTACTTGGATGTGGATCCGGCACTTTCCGAGCAGCGCATTTCCGACAGAACCAAGGATCGTATGGAACAGGAGCAACGCGCTTTTTTTCAGCGGGTGCGTGAGGGCTATCGCCATAGGGCTTCCTCCTATGCCAGGATCAAAACCATCGATGCGAGCCAGCCCTTGGCCACGGTCTCTGATCAGGTATCGAGCTTGGTCACAAGGTTAGCCTCAACGGAGGCGACAGGGTGATGAACTATCCATGGCATGAGGCCGTCTACCAAACCGTAATGCAACGTCGGACCGAGGGAACGCTGCCTTCCGCCATGGCGGTGATCTGTGACGAAGGCTGGGGGGGTACGGCGTTACTTTCTCAAATTGCCCTATCACTGCTTGAGGTCTCACCGGCACAGTCGCCGGAAACGTTCGCTCATCCGGACTTTCGATGGGTCGTTCCAGATGGCGCCGTCATCAAAATAGACCAGGTGCGGGCGCTCAATGAATTCATCGTCCAGACATCGCAAATAGCGCCGCGCAAGGTGGCTGCCATTGCGGACGCCCATCTGCTCAATAACAATGCAGCCAATACGCTGCTCAAGACCCTGGAAGAACCGCCAGCAAATACCCATATTCTCCTCGGCACGCCGCACTGGGGTAGACTGCTCCCGACCATCCGAAGCCGCTGCCAGCGTTTTCAGGCGGCCCACAGAATTGAGGATGCAAAGACTTGGCTTGACCAGCAGGATGTGGCGTTCAAGGACGCCAGTTTTGCCGAGCACGGCTATGCCCCCTTGCCAACGGCAGAGGCGGGCAGCGACAGCGTAGACCAATGGATGGCGCGTTTAGAGGCTGCAAATCCAGCTCCGGTATTGGATGAATTGATGAAGCTGGATATCGCTCACTTCCTAAGTCGTTGGTATCGGTACTTAGTGTGGGCACAGCGAGACCGGGCTCAGCGGGTACTGCTCGCCTTTGCAGAGGAAATTAATCAGGCGCGGCTGCAAATCGAAACCTCTAATGCGGCCAATGCGCGCTTGCTGCTCGAAAGACTTGTTTATCAGTGGCGAAGTATTAAGGCACGCCAGCGCGCCGGGCAGCCTTCGGCAAATTAGAACTGAGGGAACCATGCTAATAGACTCCCACTGTCATCTTAACTATCTGGACGATCCCCGGAGTGCCCTAGAGCGGGCACGCGAGGCGGGCATCGCCACATGCTTGTGCATCAGTGTGGATGAAGCGGGTTTCCCCCAGGTGCTCGCTCTAGCCGAGGAGCACCCCGACGTCTGGGCGACGGCGGGCGTGCACCCAGATGCGGCAGCCGGCAATTTGGATTGGATCGAAGGGTGGCTGGGTCATGAACGAGTCGTGGCGGTGGGCGAGACCGGACTGGACTACCTGCATGCCGAGGACTCAGGGGCACGTCAACGCCAGCGTCAGGCCTTTGATCTTCAGCTGGACTTGGCGCAACGGCATGATCTCCCGGTGGTCGTGCACACGCGAGGGGCAGAAGCGGATACCCTAGACGCGCTGAAGAACTACCCTGGCGTTCGGGGTGTTTTGCATTGTTTCACGGAATCCTGGCAAATGGCCGAGGAGGCCCTGGACCTCGGCTTTCATATTTCCATGTCGGGTATCGTGACTTTCAAGAACGCAGAAAACGTCAGAGAGGTCGCTCGCCAAATACCTTTGGAGCGCCTACTCGTTGAAACAGACGCGCCTTGGCTTGCCCCGGTGCCACGTCGGGGCAAGACCAACGAACCCGGGTATGTAGCCCATACAGCGCGCTTTCTGGCCGGGCTTCGCGGCTGTGCCGTGGACGATCTGGCCCGAGCCACCACACAGAATTTTAGGCATCTGTTTCGCTGCGGAGCACTACCGTCAGACGCATCCAGCGCGGCTTGAACAACCCAAACGGCGCCTAGGGCGGGCCCAAGTGCCGTGTAAAAAAGTCCAGCAGCAAGTTGAATCGATGAATGCTGACATGAGGCTCTTGAAGGGAGTGTTTGGCGCCCGGGTAAGTCATCAGCTCGAAAGGTTTCCCCGCTTTTTGCAATGCCGACATGAGCAGCGTGGTATGGGAGAACAGAACGTTATCGTCGGCCATGCCATGTACCAACAGCAGCGGAGCGTCGATATTGTCTAAGTGGGTTAGGACATGGCTTTGCCGATAGGCCTCTGCATTTTCCGCCGGTAAGCCCATGTAGCGTTCAGTATAGTGGCTGTCATATAGCTGCCAATCGGCCACCGGAGCGACGGCCACACCTGCCCGAAAGCGCCCTGGGGCCTGGCTCAAGCCCATGAGCGTCATGTAGCCACCGTAGCTGTGTCCGAAAAGGCCAATTCGATTGGTATCTGCCCAGGGTACGGCTTCGAGCAGGTCCAGTCCTCTCACTTGGTCCCGGACCTCCACGCTCCCCATGCGCCCATAAAGCGGCGCCTCGAAGGCCTGGCCCCTGTTGGCCGAGCCTCGATTATCGAGTTCCAGAACACCAAACCCGTTTTGGGCTAATAGCTGAACGACTAAGGTGCCCCAGTCGAATTTTACCTTTTGTGCGCCTGGACCTCCGTATACATAGACGATCACCGGGTGGGTGCCGGATGGCGCGGCCGGTGGTGTGAGCCGGTAGAATAGCGCGTGATCGTCTTCTGCCTTCAAGCTGCCAAAGGACGCCACTGCATGATTTGCATGGAAAGGGTGATAGGGGTGTTGTTCGTCAATGCGCTCCTCAAAGAATCGCTCCGCGTCGAGGCTCGCTGTGTCTACGAGATTCATCTGCAGCGGTGATGTGGGGTCACTAAAACTTTCTATGAAGGCGGAGCAGGAGCGGCTTAACATGAGGTCCCGCCAGCCTTGACGAGTCGTGACCTGGGTATAGCCTTGGCCCTGTTTTGCAATCTTGAACAGGTGATTCTCGATTGGTGAAGCGTCCCAGCCGGCGGCATAGATTGAGTCAGCGTCTTGTCCGAACACCTGATTCAAGTGCTCGGGCCCCTTCAGTTCGGTCATCACGCCTGGGCGCGTTACCAGAATCACCCTGCGTTTCCCAGAGGCCTCACTAGAAAAGGTGAAGCCGCCCCCTTCTAGCTCGAGCAAGTCGTCCGTTAGATTGATCCAGGTGTCTGAGGTCTCCGTATGCCAGATCGTCCAGTCTGTTCGGTCATAGGCGGTGGATATAACGTCGAGGCGCTGCTGGAGGCGGTCTTGTACTTGAATGAAAACCCCCTGATCTAAGGCATTTACCCGAGCAAGGTAAGTGTCCTCAGAGGCCCAAATTTCCCGCCGTTCCTGGGTACTCAGCGCCAGACAGTGGAGAGATACCTCTGGATTTTTCTCACCAGCAAAGGGATAGCGCTGGGGCAGGTAGCGGCTGCCGGCTGCGTCAATTTCTAGGCGGTAGCTGACCCGCACCGGATGCTCGTCCACTCTGCAATAAAGCAGGTACCGCGAGCAGGGCGACCACCATGCTCCGGCATATCGATTCATCTCTTCAGCCGCCAGAAAGTCCGGCAGTCCATTGCTGACGGTGTCGCTACCGTCCTCGGTGACTCGGATTTCGGATTCAGGCTGATCGAGATCCGTTAGATAAATATCGTTAGAGCGAACGTAGCTGATGACTTTCCCTGACGGGCTGGGGTTGAAGGCACTGTTGCGAGTATTCGCGGGGGTAATGCGTTCTGGCGTATGCAGGCCCACGGCCAGTCGAAAACCCTGCCCTGCAGAACAAATCAGAACTTCCTCACGCTCAGCCAACCAAAAGAATTGCGTGATGCCATAGCTAAAGTTTCGACGGCGCTCTCGCTCTGCGCGCTCAACGTCCGTCAGGCGAGAAATATCCTGTGGGTCCGCTGCATCAAGCGCGGCGGCGTCGAGCCACAGTTCATGGGTTTTTTGCTCGCATCGATAAAGCCAAAGATCCAGAACGTTGGGATTGTCTCCTTTTCCTTTGAGGTAGGCTACGAAGCGTTCAGAGTCACAAAATTTTAGGTTCCGAGGGGGCACCAGGCGCAGCCCCGGTTCGCAAAAAATGCTTGCCGGGCGCAATCGATTCCTTACGTCTGCCTGCATGACTAAGTCCCTACTTGGCGGAAGGCATCCCGCGTGAGGTTCTCCACGCCATCATTCAGCACTCTTACATTATCTTCGATTCGGATGCCGCCGAAGGGCAGCAGTTGTTCAATAGTTTGCCAATTAACGGGATTGGATCTGACTTTTTCCGACTCCAAAAGCATGGGGATAAGGTACAGGCCTGGCTCAACGGTTAGGGTCATATTTTCGCTCAGTGGTCGAGTGAGACGTAAGGTTGCGTAGTTCTCAGGGGGGGGCTGCATCTGACCCTGCATATCAATTTGTTGGCCGCCGACATCGTGCACCTGAATGCCGAGGAGGTGCCCTAGGCCATGGGGACAAAAACACTCGGTAACGCCGCTGTCAAAAATTGCTTCTGGAGTCGTCAGGATCAGCTCTCGCTCAGATAAAATCCCAGCCAGCAGTTGATGCATGGTGACCTGGAGGTCGATATAGGTGATGCCTGGAGCGATCTGGTCGATGATGCGTTGCTGCAGGCTTTGCATGTCCTCCACCAGCGTTTGAAATAACGCGCCCGCTTCGTCGGAATAGCAACCCCCGCCAAGGTACGTGCGCGTGATATCGCTGGCATAGCCCTGATAGTCGGCGCCCGCATCGATGAGCAGACTATTCTGGTGTTTGGGGCGTGAGCGCTCCTGATGCTGGTAGTGAAGCAGACCCGCATGTTCATTTTGAGCAATAATGTTGCCATAGGGCAGATCATGTTCGTTCATGCCCGTCGCGGCGAGAAACGCAAGGTGGATATCAAACTCGCTGCCCCCGTGGGCGAAGGCTTCGGCAGCGGCCAGGTGGCCTCTGGCGCCCAGGCGACTGGCCTCTCGCATACGCTCGATTTCATAATCGGTTTTGATCGCCCGATAAAAATCCAGGGTGTGGATCAAGGCTGGAGGGTTGAGCTGATAACCTGACCAACGAGACGCCACATTGTCTGTATCAGGTCCCAATAGGGCGTGGCAGGGCTTTGGGGGCAGCAGCTCGCAGCAGCGATCTGTCAGGTCCGACAGCCGGGCAAAGACCTCCAGCTCTAGGTCTTCGGTTAGCCCCTCAGGGGGGTTGAGGGTCGCGTGCCAATAATCTGCTTCCTGCAGAAACAGCAGGGTAGGGCGATGTCCTGGCCGTACAACGAGGCAGCAGGATTCCGCGATGCTGCCTTTGTCCAGCCAACGTACAAGAATAGGGTTTGGCTTAAATCGTGGGCCCTGGTCATCCTGGAAAAAAGGGGTGGCGTGCCCGGCGTAGATCACCGCACCCTGTAAATCGCATCGGGTCAGGGCATCCTCCCATTGGCTGCACAGCGCGGCGAAGTGGGCCCTCTGATGTTGGGCTGAGCCGGGGCGTGTTTCTGGGCTATTTGCAGACATGGTTCTGTTTCCGTAAGCGCGCATGGTAAGGGTGGGACCCTTTCTGAGCGCGAGGCCCCTATCTTAAAACCGACAGGGAGAGAGTGCTATCCCAACGGTGGGTACAGTGGGCATGCCGCGTCGATGAAGTGGTCCGAAGCCATCGAGCCGTGGTTGAAGGCGTTGGGATGTCCGTTCATCCCGGGATGATTCAATGCCGTGGCTCGTCATGTTAGATTCAGAGCGAATGAGGTTTTGGTGGGTAAGTCAGATAGATAAGGGAAGTCTTTGATGGAGAGTTATGCCTACTCCGCACCGGCATCGGTGGCGGAAACAGTCGCGCTTTTAGCAGGCCATGCCGACGCGGGTCGAGCGGTTCAAATTTTGGCTGGCGGCACCGATGTCTTGGTGCAAATGAAGGGGCCGACCCATACGCCGAGAACCTTGCTGGACATTAAGAAACTCGATGAAGCAAACCGTCTAGAGGTGACCCCCGAGGACATCTATATCGGTGCCGCCGTATCCAGTGCGCGGATGAATGAAAATGCCGAATTGAAGTCTGCCCTGCCCGGGTTGATGGAGGCCTCGGATCTGATCGGCTCGACGCAGATACAGGGTCGAGCGACCATCTGTGGCAACTTATGCAATGCCTCGCCGGCGGGTGACAGCATTCCGGCGATGATTGCAGCGGGCGCGGTATGTGACCTTGCTTCCGCCACCGGACGTCGTGAGTTGGCGGTTGAGGACTTTGTGGTAGGGGTGGGCAAAAATGCCCTAGAGTCGGGAGAATTTCTGCTCGGTCTGAGGCTGCCGATGCCCTCCACTCAGACCAAGGACGCCTATCTTCGCTTCACGCCAAGAACCGAAATGGACATTGCCGTGGCGGGCGTGGGTATCAGCCTGACGCTCCAGGACCTCGTTTGCACCCATGCCCGGGTTGCTATTGGAGCCGTCGCCCCAACCGCGCGCTTGGTCCCGGAGGCAGCTGCCGCCCTGGTGGGTAGTACCCTTGATGATGACGCGCTAGAAGCTGCGGCTCAGGCCTGCAGGGATGCTGCTTCGCCGATAAGCGATAAGCGAGGGACCGTTGAGTTTCGACGTAAGATCGTTGGCGTTTTATGCAAACGTGCTGCCGCTCAAGCGGCGGCTAGAGTACAGGGTAATTAAGATGGCGAGAATGCATATCGAATCAACGATAAACGGAGAGGCTCGCGAGTTTCTCTGCGATGCGGACCAGTCCATGCTGGATGTGCTGCGTGATGAGCTCGGCCTGACCGGTACCAAGGAGGGTTGCGGAACGGGAGATTGCGGTGCCTGTTCGGTGTTGGTGGATGGACGGCTTGTTTGTTCTTGCCTCATGCTGGGCGCTGAGGCTCAGGGTGCTGAAATAGAAACGATAGAAGGGATCGCTGAAAACGAGAAGCTGCATCCTCTGCAGACGAAGTTTTTAGAGAACGCGGCGCTTCAGTGCGGTATCTGCACACCCGGCATCATCGTCGCGGCAAAGGCGCTGCTCGAGAAAGACCCTAACCCCGATGAAAGCAAGATTCGCTATTGGCTAGCGGGAAACCTCTGCCGCTGCACGGGGTACGATAAAATTATTCGTGCGGTCCAGGACGCAGCGGCAGAAATGTCCCACCCAGCATAGCGCCTGGGTCTCAGTCAAAGACCAGGCGGGTTACCGCAGCCAGGTCTTGAAGTGCCTGGTCTTGATTGAGGACCTTGATAGTGTGCATGCCTAGGGCGCGCGCAGGTTTGAGGTTGATGCCCAGGTCATCCAGGAATACAGCTTTCTCACAAGCTATCCCAAGCCTTTCACAAGTGCGTTGATAGATCATCGGATTCGGTTTCCGAATGCCCTCCTTGCTGGATTCGACCACAAGATCAAAGCGGGCCATTACGTCGGCAACCGCAGCGGCCTTATCCGCTCTCTCCGCCATGCCGGGGCCCGTTCCCGCTTTAACGTTGTTCGTGATACAGGCCACTTTGAAGTGCTCCTTACATCGGTCTAAGGCCGCGACCATCCGTGGTCTCAGCGAGCCGGACAGCACGGCAACGACCGCCTTTCCGGAAATGCGAAAGCCGGCGGCCTGGCTCTCTCGGGCGAACAGCGTATCAAAGTCGTCTAGGCTGACGCTGTTGGATTCGAATTTAGCCCAGGCGTTATTGTCCGGATTCCGGGCATTGACCTGACGAATGAAATCTTGGGGTGCGCCCAAACTGGCCTCAAGGGTGTTGAAGGCTTCGAAGGGGCTGCTGGTAAAGACGCCACCGAAGTCCCAGATAATGGCTTCGATGTCGGGATTGGGCTCTTGCGCCACGCCGGGCTCCTTATGGAAAAAAATGCGGGCGCAGTGTGCCGTCAGACAGGCCTGATACGCAATAGAGCCCATTGGGACTGGCTAGGGCGTGAATCGATAACCGACGCTGCGTACGGTCTGGATGGCGGTATCTAGGCCATAGGGTTTAAGGATTTTTCTCAGGCGCAGGACATGAACATCCACTGTACGCTCCTCAATGTAGGTGCTGCGACCCCAAACGCGATCTAACAGTTGATTGCGCTCGAAGACACGATCCGGATGGCGCATTAATAATTCCAGTAAACGATACTCGGTCGGCCCGACGCGGATGGTTTCGCCATTGATCGTGATGCGGTGACTGGTTTGATCTAATCGAATGCCGCCGATCTCTAGGACGTTGTCTCCGGGTGCGCCGGTACGGCGAAGCAATGCCTTCAGACGAGCAATCAATTCTCGCGGAGAAAAGGGCTTGGTGATGTAGTCGTCGATTCCTGATTCGAAGCTTCGCAGCTTGTCTGCTTCCTCTCCACGAGCGGTAAGCATGATCAAAGGTAGTCCGCTGGTCAGGTCGTCTCGGCGGAGTCTTTTTGCCAGCTCAACGCCACTCATGCCGGGAAGCATCCAGTCAATAATCATAATATCCGGTAGGCGTTCGTTCAGCAGCTGGAGAGCGACCTCCGCAGTCTCCGCCTCGATGATATCGTAGCCCGCTCTGCCCAGGGAGAAGCCCAAGAGCTCTCGGATTTCCGGTTCATCCTCTACGACCAAAACGTTGGTTGCCATGCAAAAACATCCCGATAATGTTAGGTGGATTGGGCCTCAGCCTCAGGACCACAAGACGAGCCGACACAGTACAATATAAAAATATGACACATCGGTGACCTACTGGCGAGGGATGCCTGGTGGCCTGCTGAGTTTGCGCTCAGGAGAAAGGAAGCTATTCTTACGGCCCTTTTACTCTTGAGAGATATGATGGACATTGCTCGTAAAGATATTGTCTTTGAGTCCTTTGATAACTTCGAACTTGGGGCCTACACCGCGGAACCAACGAAGGGGTGCCAAGGGGCAGTCGTGGTTATCCAGGAAATTTTTGGGGTGAATGCCCACATCCGGGAAGTTGCGGATGGCTATGCGGAGGCAGGCTATTTCGTTGTGGCACCCAAAATATTTGATCGTATCTCGCCAAACATTGAGCTGGGCTACGAAGAGGCCGATATGGGGCGGGGCATAGAGCTCGCGTTCCAGCAGCTCGACCTCCAAACGACGCTCAAGGATATTCAGGCGGCGATAAACCTAGCGTCAGAGCGGGGCAAGGTCGGCGTGGTTGGATACTGTTTTGGCGGCCTGCTGACCTGGCTGAGCGCCTGTAACCTGCAGGGCGTGAATGCGGCGTCGAGTTATTACGGTGGCGGTATTGTCGACCATCTCAATGGCGCTCCCAAATGTCCGCTGATGATGCATTTCGGCGAGCTGGACGGCCATATCCCAATGGCGGACGTTGACCAAATCAAGGCATTCGTGACTGACGTCCCGGTGCACGTCTATCCCGCAGATCATGGATTTAACTGCGATCATCGCGGCTCCTACAACGCAGAGTCCGCGGCCCTCGCTCGATCACGCACGCTGGCGCTTTTCGAGGAATGCCTAGCCGCGCGTTGAACGACGTGAATGGCCCTGAATTGGGCGGAAAGT